>Ga0315913_1007632_pt1 | contig 12930 bp, 12 predicted proteins | sample MpolsnodulesMG_FD_207736 | JGI IMG/M metagenome (GOLD analysis project Ga0315913, IMG submission 207736) | Medicago polymorpha root nodule microbial communities from Los Angeles, California, United States - small nodules | ecosystem: Host-associated > Plants > Roots > Nodule | place: USA... | reverse complement strand
CAATACATGGTGTATTTATTTTATAATATAAATCAGATACATAATTTATTAAATAAATCTGAAAAAATAAATCTTTTTTTATATTTGAGACCAGAGCAAGTACACTAAAATAGTTTCAGAAATATGTGTGGAGAGTTAGCATGTGTTATTTACTCGTGAATTATTTATATTCGCTCTATTGCAAAGTACACATCGCAGTCAATCACTTTATATATATCAAGACACAATTTTGATCATTAATACATCTAAGACTAAAATGCTCTTTTAGTTCATTAACTATTTATTTGGTATCATTTTAGTCCCATAATTAATTTTTTATCAGTTTAAGTTCTTTAAATTCATCTTCGTTACACATTTTATTCATTTCCGTCGAGGGATTAACCCCAAACGTCTTAGGTGAACTAACATTATAGGTGGTCCACCATAAAACCTCATTAATTTTTTAATCTTAGCTATTTGATATATTTGTTAAAAAATAAACCATCTGATCTCTGAGGTCTATTTGATATATTTGTTAAAAAATAAACCATCTTATCTCTGAGGTCTATTGTAAGTAACAATGCAATATAACCATCTAATGTTGTTTTTCCTATCTTGATCTTCTTCCATCCCCCTCTTCTTCATCTCCAACACCACCTTCATCAACATTCATAAACAAAACCTAGAAAAATTATCTCTCTCTCAAACGTCCCTCTCTTTCTGACCGTCTTCCTTTAACCCTCTCTCTCAGATCCATTTCTTCCAATACACGACTATATGGTGTAATTCTTGTTTTTTTTTTTTTTAAGAAATCAAAATGAAACATATTAACCAGAATGGGCTTCAAACTCGCGTAAGGAGTGTTAGCCTAGGACTAAAAGTATGATACAACCAATATTACAAGAAAGGAACCAAAACAACGAAAGAAACACAAGTTATGTAACATGAATACAATAACGAAGTGAATTTATTTTCCATTGATGAAAATCAAAAGATAAATAATTGCCCTTCACTTTCATCCACCGTAAAAGAGAAGAGTTTGACTTTATCGAATAATTGTTGAATATACATCTCCCTCTGTTGAACACAACTATTTCTCTCCTTCCGTAATACTCAAACACTAGCTAACCAAATCAGATGTAGAAAATACCGACTCTTCCTTGGATCGCTTCGTAAAAGAACAAAATGAGGAAAATGATCAACTATATGAATCATGCCGGCGGAGCAAATGTCCAACCATTGGCGAATAAGAGTGTGAAATTATATTATATATAAAATTTGTTGCGCCTAAAATCATAACTATGTAGTGTGTTTTAGCGGTAAGGTTAAGCGAGCTTGTATCTTAATGTTTTCAGTTCGAATCCCTCCAGTCAGGTTTTTAATTTCTTATGCGTTTTGTTAAAATGTTAAAAAAAATTATCTAAAAAACCTTCAAGAGGGTTCCTACCGAAGCAAACTTAAGGACTAAAAATACTCCTAGCCACCAAGGCAACAACGGTCTATTATATAGACTGGTTTTTAACTTATATATTTGATATTATATCTCTCACCAACATTTTTTATGAATAAAACATAATTCGTTTCTCAATTAAAGGTGTATGTGTAGTATAATAAAAATTATATAATATTTATGTTAAAATATCCTTAAAAGTTCTATGGACAAAAAAAATCACTCAAATTAAATAATAAAAAAATATAAATTTATACACATTAAAATAATGGAGAATGCTAACCATTGCTCTTAGGACATTGGTTAAAGTATTAAAATAAGTAAGTTTGCATCGAAAAATGGTGTAATTACTGTTAAGAAAAAAGTAAAGACTTGTATTTTCAAGACAAAGTTTCTATTAATGGAATCCTTAACTATTGCCCTTAGAGCACTAGTTAGAAAGACCATTTTGTAAAACAACTCATAATATCTCATTTCCACACAATATTAATTGCATTTTTTAATATGTGTGAAATGTTTAAAACGTCATACAATTTGAGACAGAAGGAGTATCACCTTGGATTCATATCCTAATAAGGATTTTTGGAGGAACATCTTTGAGACGCGAGATTGACCACTACATAACAAGAATGGATGATTAAGTTCCTAACATCTTATCCCACTCTATCTCCAACGCCGAGAGAAAACCTCTAAATTCAACTATTGTGGTATTTGTCTCACTCACATCATTTGTGAAACAGAAAAGCTATCGTCCATGTTAATCTTGAAAAACTCCTTCAGAGTAGGGCTTACAAATTCAAGGGTAAGGAGGGGTAGCACAAAAGAAGGTAGTGGTGAATGAGATAAAGATAATCTTTGAAAAAAGATAGTCTTCAATTACATTTGTCTCCAAAAATTCAAACAAAGCCTTAATTTCGACTCTTGGTGAAATTGCAAGCTATCTAGAAATATACCTCCAAACTAATGTCATATGCGTGTATACTACTTCTTAAATAATCACATCTCTAGAGGTAAGTGAGAGGAAAAAATAATATTAAGAGGTGGGTAGAAAAGGTGTTCCTGAATTGAAACTCTCAAGTATGAAATGGAAAATAGAAAATTGTTTTTTTACAATTATTTTTTCCTAAACATACGTGAAAAAGACTTATTTACCGCACATGCTTAAAAAGTTGGCACCAGGTTAACTGCACACATGAAATTTTTTTAAGCTCCCATTAATGGCTTCCGGTTTTTTAAGCCTGAACTGTAGTTAACTACCGCTAGGATAAATAAGTCTTTTCAATGTGTGTTTAGGAAAAAGTAGTTGTCAAAAAAGCAATTTTCTGGAAAATATGGGCCAGCCAAATGTTAAGCCCAAATACCCAACCAAAACAAAAAAAAAAACTAGGGTTCGTTCATTAATTTCACAATAACTAGACCATCGACCCGTGCTAATCGAAGGTAATATTTGACTGTAATAGGTTCCAAATAACTCAATCCTCCGAAGTTAAGAGCTTGAAAAGATGGCGACGATTCAGGGCGAATCAGAGAAGCGTGTCCTATTCAGGAGATGCTCCCCTGAAAAGGAACACAATGGTCCTCTACCCCCAGGGTTGCTCAAATATGGTCCTCCTGAGCCACAAGAATCGTTTGAAGGCCTCAGCGATGAAGAAATGTGTTTAAAGTTAGGAATGAAGAAGTCCGATCTTGAAAAGAAACGCACTGATGAACCTATGTCCCCATGGTTGGTAGAAGTGCTCAAATTAACTGCATGTGGTCCTCTTCTACCAGTAGAATCGTATCAAGACCCCAATGATCATGAAGAATCACCAACAAAGTAGTAACATGAATAGTTACATTCTAATTAACTAATATATAGATGCTTTATCAATGAAAAAGTACACAATCAATGTAAAGTTTTGATGGTATATCTAGTAGATAATTTAGTTGTGAGTTTTTATAGATATGTCCATGTCCATCCTTTGGTGGTAGAAGTTCCTATACTAATCTGTGATTCTATAGTAGTAAAGGAATTTGTTGGAAAGGACTGCATAGTGAAACTATGATATTTTAAGTACAATGTAATGAAATTCAAACGAATATATGTTGCTAGTTTTATCTCTTCCCTGCATCTTATCACAGTATTACTTTATAATTTAAATTTCTATATGCAGGAATCACGTGCTTTCTCAATTTTAATTTTCGTGTTGTGTGTAAATTGTAATGTCTATGGTGACACATACAACAATCTTGAGCATTTTCTCACAAGCAGCCCATATTACAATTCTTGTGTTTTCGATAAATATTGTGAGTAAAATCCAATCGAGTTGTAACCCTTAATTGTTATTTTTCTGAAAAAATGTGAGCAATTCAAAGGGCTTATTTAGCAATTACATACATGTAATGTAATGTTGGCCGGGCTCATGAAGTGCAAGTTATCTGAACAAAACCAATGCCATTGTTTTTCCCACCCAATGAGTTTTGCGCGCACCCTATTCAGATTATAAATTCTGAAAGGTTTCAACGTGTTTTGGAGGTTTTTATGGGGTATTTATATCTTTCGGATTCTATAGTCTGAACTGCATAGGACGCGCGAGAAACTCAAATGGTGGGCAAAGAAATCGTCTAAAACCAATGCTATTGTAGAGAATTAAACTAAGACAAAAACATATTTCTTTTTACCGTCACCTAACACATACTTAAATCTCGTAGTTGTGTGCAAGTTTCAGGTGATGTTTGTTACTTTGTTTATATAAAAAAATTACTGATTATTGTGCGACTTTTTGGCCACAACTCACAATCTGCGGATAGTTTTTATTTTATTTTATGGGAATATCTTGTAAATACAATTGATTCAATATTAGATGTAGGAGAGGCGTTAGGTCTTTACCATATTATACAATGGGTTCATGACTTACAATAAGCAAATGTGGACTTTGAGGTGGATTCCAAAAGAGTTGCCGATTATTTTAAGGGTGGTAGCGGTGACTTAACTGAGTTTGGAGCCATTATATAATGTAGCATCCATCATTGTAATTAACTCTCGTGTTTAGTTCATTTGGATGTAGGCCAATGCGGTTGCAAATGCATTAGCTGGGAAAGTCACATCTTTACCTTGCTTCTGTATTTTCATTACATGTATCAGTGACTTGATTGCTAATGAAATGCTATAAGCTTATATCTCTTAAAAAAAAATTGATTCAATATTAAATCCAAATTCTATTGTAAGAAAATAATTAAACCACGTTCTAAATTCTTGGTAATAGTTTCATTATATTCAAGTTGAACATATAAATTATTTTATCTATTACTATGTTGCAGTTTTTTCATCTACTCATAAAATAGCATTGCAAGGATTCAAGATCTGGTATCTACTACATTAAAATACATGTCATATTTTATAAAATAAAAAAAACAATTTATTTAATACACATTTTTAAAAATAAATAAAAAATACAATCAAAGTTTATGAAACATTCCTTTACAAAAGTGAGAGGGTACCACTCTTATGGAGGTTGTTGGTTAGATTGGAATGTGACTCTTTCCCATACTCTTCATGAAGGAAATTTGATGGGAGGTAAGAGTAATAGTAGAATCCCTTTCTTGTTGGCAGATGCCATGGGATAGCCTTTTGCGGCCCTAATTTTCCCTTTACAAGTGAGAACACTTTTTCACACAAAAAAAAGTATTACATTTATATGCAAATAAAAAAATGAAATTTTATTTTGTAAAAAATTAGGTAACAAAAGCAATATAGAATGAATGTGCATATATACACTATATGTAGAAATAAGAAGATGGATCAGCTGCATTTGTTACGTCTTTGCAAAGAATTGATCGAGCTTCAATCACTGAGCGAGGAGGCTCAATATCTTTCTCTTGCAATGCATTTCCTCTTAATCTTTGCATCTGAGAAGCAAATGTGTCATCCAATATCTACAAAATGAAACAATTAAAATAATGTTAGTTACTTAATTATTATAAAGCATAGTACAATATTTTGCCTATTGTATTCAAAAACACAAGAAAAAGACTACATAGGTTAATTCTGATATTTACTCACCCCAAGAGCGTAGCAAGATCCATTGTACCATATTCTATTTTCTTTCCTCCCTTCTAGAAATTTCAAAACAATCTAGCAGATTAGAGGAAAAAGTTAGAGTCATGTTTCAATATAGCAAAGTAGAGAAATTTCAAATACATATGAGTAACATGTTACATGTAACTAGTTGTAGACTGTAGTTGGTCTCACCTGTCCCATTCTGTCCCATAATCCACGACATATTGCTATGAAGATTTGGCTGGTAAAGACCTCATGAAGGTTGGAGATGAAGTCAGCGAGTTGTGAATTCAACAACTTCATTCTTTCACGAACTTCTGCTTCTCCATCTGACTCTCTTGTTTCCTCAAGCATCTTTTTCAGCCGCGTACTCTTATTACCTTGAATCTGAACAATTCAAAACTTTTCTTAAACCATATATCAAATGCATGTAAAATCATCGAGACTTCCTAACAATTATTTTATGGTATAGAGCTAACATAGAAAAGTAGAGTCTTGATGAATGTCTTACATTATTGACAAGGTTCCCTATTATTGCTTGCAAATAAGTTTTGTATCTGGTTCTCAATAACACGGTGATTCCATTCATTTGCTCTCCAAACAACTTCTTATCTCCCAAGACAGGTAGACAGGATGCCCATGAATTTAGGATGTCTTCCACTCTACAATGCAGGACATCAAGTATCCTCTTGATGGTGTTCAAGAATATACCCAACTGGATGAAACAAATTGTTAATTGTAAGAACATAGTTATTTCAATGTATAGCGAACATAAGCAAAAAGTTTAGTATAAGAGCATGCAGAGATTACTTACTTGGTTAGGAACCAACTGAACCGTAGCTGATTGTCTTCTTGCTAGCTTTTGAACTTGCAAGTGAAGTCTCTTTGGTATGCTATCTTTCAAAGGAGTTAAGATCTCGCTGTATTGTTTTTCAAGCGATTTCACAATTGCCCTTTCAATATTTGCCACAGCCTTCCAGAAAGAAAAGGGAAATATACAAATGTCAAGATATAAACTACCACATGTATATGAAATGTGAAAGACATTATACTAAAGGGATCTCAAATGCACATAGAACGTTTTAGGACTTACATTTTCCAAATACAAGGAGTATTGAGGCCATCTATTGATTACCACTTCATACTGGATTAAGTTGTCTTTAATGTTCTCATACATTTTCTCAGCAAATGGTGAAGTGGAATGATTTGTGGTTACTCCAGCCCATGGAACCTGTGTCATTTGTTAGTAAGAAGGAGGGCCATTTTATTTTTAGATATATAAGTGATTTGTTTGTACATAGAATAACTAAAATAACAATTCAATTACCTTTTCTGCTTTACAAAGATCAAACAAAATAAGTTGCATATCCTGTATCCAAACCATGATGTAATTGTGAAACAAATTTCTGGAGTCTACACCTCCCTGCACAGAACTGAAACATGAAGAATATTAAATTTCAGAAATGATATAGTAATCTTGTGGAATCTAAAATTCAGGCTGTATTTAGTGGTGCAAGAGGATGTTTCATTGACAAACAAACCTTATATTCCATGACTCGAGATCGCGTTCAAAGTCTGCAGTTGCCACTAGAAGCTCATTCACATGTGGCTGTGGACTTGATGGTGGCCATGCAGAAAGGAAAGTTCTCAGCCTTTTACACAGCTCTGTGCTATAAATGGTTGCTGTGATGTTTGCCAAGTCAATTGAACTGAAAATTGAATAATTGATCTCAGAATGTAGTCAAAATTGATATGTATTAAGCAAAAAAGGGGGAGTTTGTACAGTGCTGCAACTAAAGATATGTTCAAAACAAAGAGCAACTTGACAATCAAAATTCTTGTGAAGCTTATACAAACTAACTGCATCCCCTAGTGTTGAAAAACTAAATTTGCATCACTGTTAAACTGTATTGTCTACGTGAAAAGAAGATATGTTGTAGAATTGTAGCCAAAATACCTGGGAAAAATATGCTGACCATGGATTGTATTATGGTTGTTGATCTTTATGTCTGCCTGAATTTCATTTCTTATAGAAATACAAAGGTTTTTCATCTTCAGGTATGCCGTTGAGATGGTAATGGTGTCCATTTGGTAACTTTCCGAGGCACCCGACACAAATTCATCAGTCTCCATCATGTGTTTTCTACACCTTTTTCTTGCTGCAGTCTGTCAGTATTAACCATTTTATTTAGAAACCAAAACAGAAAGTCTCATTTTGTTATTGTTGCAGGAATGATCCAGAAGACTTTATGAGGAGGTATGAATTTTAATATTTTTCTGAACCTCATAAACCAGTAGAAGGTATCACCAAACCTTTTCAAGGCTCAGTTACATTGAGCGAAAGCATCAGTTATCACTATAATGACTATATAAAAATTACCTGCAGATAGTTCTGTAGAATAGTTTGAGCATCTGAAGAAAGTATATCATGAAGACTACTGTAGACTTGTAGAGCAGGATGTAAAGCTGGCGCTGCTGAATGAGATGCTAGACCAAAATGATCGGTTAAACCTGTTGGCGAGTTTTCATCAAGCGATTTGTAATTCTCAAAAACAGTCGCTAGTAGTCCTTCAATTTGTGTTTCACAATCTAAAAATATACTTCTCTGTGAGAACAAACAAATAGTTGTTAGCGACAACAAGCAAATCCCAAAGTAACTCAAGGTAAAAATCTGAGCCAACAAATAATACAAACAGTAATTTTTTATAGAACATTTTCTCAAGTTTTCCATAACTGACTTGTTTTTTTTTATTGTGTCATGGGCAAACTGTTGAGAAATCAAGAGCGTCAATTGATAGAAACAAATGAAAAGAATGAATAATTTTATTGGATGAATGAGAAAGAATAGGAGAGAGATTTCTCTGCCAATGGTTTCCCCTTATCTACAAAGGATTTCTCCTATCCACGACAAACTGTTGAGAAATCAAGAGCGTCAATTGATAGAAACAAATGAAAAGAATGAATAATTTTATTGGATGAATGAGAAAGAATAGGAGAGAGATTTCTCCGCCAATGGTTTCCCCTTATCTACAAAGGGTTATTCCTATCCACGAATTCGTCAATGTGCAGAATGCACCTCCATTTGTTTTTATCAGATATAACTACTTAACTTCTTCAAGTGTTCTCCAACTAGTCCTTATATCCTAACTAATGAATACAAATATTAAGCTTGTGTACTTTAAAATCTAAGCTAATCTCATTGTCTTAACATGTTAAATTAAATAAAACATGAACATTATAAAATTATGTAAACTGAAATATATGATTTTTGAAGTTACCTCTTGCCTAGTCAGACTTCTCTCACTTCTGGCCTTCATTAGGGGATCAAGCAACTCTTTCACAAGCTCCAGGCAGTCCTTGGTTGGAGTTGCTACATTCATGACCTGTAATAGATATCTACAAGAATACCACAAGGTAAGTGAAGGTTCAAAATTGAAAAGCAATTTCATGCTGTGTGAAGAATGTTCATAGAACTTATTATTTTTGCCTTGTTAGGGGAATCCAGATGATATTCAACTACCTCAATTTAGCATATGAATCGGAAACTCCATAGTAGTCAGCAAATGCTTCTAACAACCATTTCCATGGCCCATTTAGCCGCAAGTTTCGGGAGTGGAAACGCTGTGCACGCATCGCACCCTCCAACAATATATCATAGGCTTGAGTTTCCACAACAGGAGCACTCTGCAGAGTATACAAAAACAGGGAAAATAATAAGTCCATGCTCAAACTCAGAATGAAAAGCAGGAAAGGATTATGTTGGTGGTTATTGACTGTAACCCAAGTAAAACTACTCATAGGAAAATAAATCTAACAAGTCCTCTCTATCAGATCGAACTGGAATAACTTTATTTTATACCTAAACTGATAACCTGATTTTAAGTAGTGGATATGTATGTTCCTCTCCATCAACAATATTTACCCTCAGAAATAGGGTAAAGAAATCAAAGCCTAGTTCTCAAGGAACAATTTTAATGATACATTCCATCTATAATCCTTGATACCGTGTAACTTTTTTTTTGTCTTTGTCCAGTTGTCAACTTGGAAGATGATCTACTTACATTAATGAACTAGAAAAATTTATTTGTTAAACCAAGATTTATTGAACTAATGTAAATTTTGAGATAAGTATAACCTTTATACGATTGTTGTCACCACTTGTCATTGTACTTCCAATTGAGAGCTGGATCTTGCCAACACATTCATTATCATCATGATTTATTTCCCACCACCGAATTCTGTCACTCTGCACATTCAATTCCAGATGATTATTACATAAATTTGGATGGTGTAAAGGGAAAGAAGAGGAATGTCTGTGAACAAAAATGGCAGCAGAGAGAGCACATACAGGATTATCATTAAGGTAAGAAATTGGAATCCTGGCTTCACCATGGACTGCCTTCTTAGAATCTTGAACTTCTACCAATAAAGCATCCCCTTGGCTCAATGGGAAACTGAAATCACATGCCAGTTATAAGATCTCTAAGATTATTAGCAACATTAAGTATATTTCTACAAGTAAGAAACAACAGAACTTAATGAGTAGCATTTGCTTTTCAACTGTTAAGAAGGTTAACATCAGTTCCTCGTGTAACCTTTCTTCGACAATAGTCTAAAGACTCTATAGTCTATATCATGCTAAGATGTAATTCTTATGTTTCTAACAACAGGTCAGCTAGAAGCAGTTTTACCATCAAGTAGTAAAAGCATATACTGATAGAAATAGAAGATGAAACTTACAATATAGAAATAGAAGATGAAACTTACAATAGTCTAAAGACTCTATAGTCTATATCATGCTAAGATGTAATTCTTATATGTTTCTAACAGCAGGTCAGCTAGAAGCAATTTTACTATTAAGTAGTAAAAGCATATACTGATAGAAGTAGAAGACGAAACTTACAAATCATGATAATCTCCACTTCCAGGGCGAAGAAAAATTGCCGAACATGACTCTGATTCATTTTCTTCTGTTGCACTCTTGAGTTGGATCAAACAATGCATTGGCTCTGCAAGAATAAAACAGATTCCTTTAACTCATTCATATATAGGCAATAACAAGATTAACCCTTATTAAAAAAATTAAAAGCTCAACTTATCAGCTATGAATGGTAAAGCGAAAAAAAGTTGCAGAAACCTTCCTCAAATATGCACTAACCTTCTTCTGTCACTGAGAGTGATGCTGCCTTCATAGACTGTATACCACTTTTCACAAGGGATGAAACATGCCTGACGTACTCCATCCCAACTTGCTTATACATTGATCCTCGGTTTGAAAATGTGCCCTTCAGTTTTCTTCTTTGTATAATACGAAGTTTCTTCACTGCAAGTTTCATATGGTATCTCAAATTTAGTGATTATAAAGTAATGTGTCCAAAACAGGATCAAAGGTTTCAAACACAACTATAATTACATTAGTACATAAATATACAAAAATAATAATATTTACAATTTGAAATGTTACCTTCCACTCTTATTTTCCCCACAACCTTCTTTGTCTTGAGAGGCACTGTTTGTTCTGAATTCCTTGTACTTCCTTCAGTTGGCTTTATACCTCGAGGTTGCAACAAGAACTCGTGTAACCTATGAAATTAGAGAAATAAGAAAAATGATTGATGACAATAAATGAAGCCAAAGAAGTGTTTTTGTAAAACCAAATGAAACCTACCCAAAGGCACTTCGAAGAGCCAGACACTCATCTTTTAGGAACTCCGGGGCCTCAGTACAGCCTCTTGCCCATGCTTGCAGGCATAGACGAATGCAGGCATCATAAGTGATGAGGGTTTGCCAGGCATCTTGACTACTGCAACTGCTGATATGAAATGCCATAAAAAAAAAGAGAGGATATCAGTATGATTTTCAATATGATAATATGAATTAAATATTATAATAAAGTTACTATGTGAATTCATATCTCAGACTTGTGACATTTGAATTGAAAACCTGCATTATAAGAGTGGCAACTTATTTTAATAATTGTGTTCTATTTGAATTTTATTTTAAAGTCACATATATGATTGGTTGTGACGTGCTGATAGTGAAAAACATTTTACACCAAAAGTGCATGAAAATTAAACTATTTATTAGTTGATCTCATACTAAGTTATACTATCAAATTGCATGAAGTTAAAGTACACAATAATAACAGCTATGTACTAATTGTTATATACAGTAGAAAGTTAAAAAATTTATGCTTGAAGCACCTGTTGTTGAGATATTGTAAGTGTGGAGGAGGAGCCTGCCTTTCTATGCCCTGTGTAGAGGTTGTTTCCTGACTGTAAATTTCAACATCAGAAGGCAACCAGTAAGAAAATGAATTCCAAAAAGGAAAGTAACCTACGGAGCACACGCACTTCTTGCATTAGGCGTGTCCCAGTGCAGACACGCATTAGTGCCCGACACGACAGCCACACATATGATTACATTGAATTATGTCATTTGCTCAAATTACTATTGGTGTTGATGTGTCAGTATCCAATTTTGTGTCCGTGCTTCATAGAAAGTAACACAAAGCAACAAAAAAGGAATGAATTGTACTATAAAAGTACCTTTCAGCAACAGTATGAGGCTTTTGTTCAATTGAACATTCACTTCTTCCTCCATCATCACAATTCACAGTATCTCTAGACTGCCAAGACCTATCCTGCTGAGTCACTTCATCGACTTCATTCGCCACCGATCCTTCTGAATAAACAACATCACCTTCACCCTCAATAAAGAAAGGAGGAGCACTTGGAGTAGCCAAATCAACAGGATCATTCAAATTACTCGTATTTTGAAACGGTACCCCTCTTCCAGCAGTACCAATTTCACTTCCACATGGAGTCATTTTCTTCTGAACAAATTTATTAAAACCTAATTCTCCATCAGTAAATCTCCTAGCATTGACACTATCCGGAACTTGAATTGTTAAATTCTCATTTACCAAACCCTTCCTCAAAATTCGACTTTGTTTTAGGGCTTCAGGTTTAATTCCATTACCAAATCCAAATAATTGTTCCTCATCATAACACTGTGCAATTGGAGTATCCAAATTGTCAAATACTCTTTCATCTTCTTCGTCGGTTTGAGCAGCAGGACAGGACAATGAAGCAACACTTTCATCATCATTATCGCTGACACTATCATGATCGTTGAAACCGAATGTGAGGTTACTACGAGGAAGCAAAGAAGAGTTGAATTTTAAAGGAGGTAAAGATGGAGATTTAGGAGAGAGGTTATTATTGGAAGTAAAAAGTGGCGATCTAGGAAGTGGTGATTTTTTATCAGTTAGAGGAGAGCGTGTGGTGCATTCTTCAACTTGTACTTGCTGTGATCCCTGTTTCATTAAAAAAAAGGAAAGTTTGAGTTTATTGGATAGAATCAGAATAAGTGACTAAATTGTAATTTACCTTGTTGATCCATTGGAGTGCAGTTTCATCTAAACCTTCGGTGAACATTTTTTCCTTTATTTTGTTAGAGA
>Ga0315913_1007628_pt1 | contig 12936 bp, 5 predicted proteins | sample MpolsnodulesMG_FD_207736 | JGI IMG/M metagenome (GOLD analysis project Ga0315913, IMG submission 207736) | Medicago polymorpha root nodule microbial communities from Los Angeles, California, United States - small nodules | ecosystem: Host-associated > Plants > Roots > Nodule | place: USA... | reverse complement strand
TGTTTTGTCCCCGTGAACTTTGTTCATTTGATAGGGGGATTGCATAATATATACATGACTATTAGAATCTCGGATACTTTATTTATTCATTAAAGAGTTGAATTTCTAAACACTAAATTACTAAATTACTTGATAAAAAAAAAGTTTTTATTCATAAAAAAATATAGTCTTGGAGGAATTTGTTTTGCAAAAGTAACGTACGCTCCCTCTTATTTCCGATTCAAAGTGATTATGAAAGAAAAATTGAGCCAAAACCCATTACACATTCATATTCATTGAAAATGGAGACAAGTATTCTAGAAATATTGATATTGTGGCAAAACGGAGACAAGTATTGTAGTCGTAGTTGACAATTACGGTTACCAAGTACAATCTAGAGCTATGATTAGATCCAACAAAAAAATCGAATAACTTTTCCAACTAAATGTTGGCACAATCTATTAAGCAAAGTAAGAAAATCACACTACTATGTCCCTCAAAATAAAATCATACTACTATGAAGAATAAATTTAAAAAACATGACCATATATAATTAAGTAATTAACCAATCACCTGCAAATTCAGGTGTTGGCTTTCCCAAAATCTTTGATTCTTCTCATTGATACTACTTCGAACATTCTCTTCATCATCATCTGAATCCATTTCAAGTGAATGACATTGTCTAGGACTGCTAGCACTTTGACCTGACTTGATCACTTCACCAACATTAAAAAATTCAAACTCAACATCACCAACACTCGTGTCTGAAGATTGTTCTTCAGACACGAGGCTATTCCAAGGATGAATCCACAAAAACTTAGTAGTTTTTGCAACCCAAGAGCAAATACTCATGAATCTCATTTTCTAAAGTCTCTTTTCTTCACCCACGGTTTACTCAACTTGGTATTATGAGTTTCAGTGTATTTTATACTCAAGAAAAATGATTTCAAAGATGGGTCCCTTATGAGACCTACTTAAAACTATACTCCCTCCTGTCTCATATATATGCAAAAATTATTTTTTTCAAAATTATTTTTTTTCAAATTTATTGAATAATTAATGTAATTGGTTTATAATATAGACCGAATACATGAGCTATTTATCGAATCTACTTGTGCTATTATTTGCGTGTAAATTGCTTAGGAATATAATTTAGCATTGGTATACAAATCATTATTTATCTTTTTGTTTGTAAATGTAATCATCATTACTCCAATTTGTTGAATGGGGTGTAAAAAATGTGGAATATTATTAAGCGTTTATATACCAGTCATTATTTATGTTTTTGTGTGTAAATGTAATTAGGGGTGTAACGGTTCGGTTTGTGGTAAAAAATATGTCTGAACCAATTGAATCTTCATCAGTTTGATTTGGTTCGATTTTTATTGTTCTTCAAAAAAGAAACCGAACCAAACTAGCCGGTTTGGATTGGTTCGATTGATCGGTTTGTTTGAAAATACAATTAAAAAAATTCATATATTCACAAATTTGTATTTCATGTTTACAAGATACTCAAATATTTCATAGAACTTTGTTTTTCATGTTCTTTGTTTTAATGAAAAAACTAACAAGTGAAGGACGATCCCAGCAACGGTGAGGAACGACGGGTTAAGTGTGAATGGCGGCTAGTGTTCTTTTTTAGTATAAACGAAATAGAGTGAGTGATGAGATGATGATGAGAGAAAGTGAACGAATTAAGGAGTATTTTATGTTGGATGTTAATTTTGAGCTTAATCATAAGTGTGTGTGAGGAAGGATAATATTTCTAAAATGGGGAGTGAGGTAAACATTGGTTCGGTTCATCCGTTCTTTGGATCTCAAAATTAAAAACCGAGAACCGAACCAAACTAGATCGGTTTAGGTTGGTTCACTTTGGTTTTGAACTGAACCAAATAAGGTCGGATACTTTTTCGATTTGATTCGGTTTGGATTTTCAGTTTCATCGGTCTGAACTACTTACACTCGTAGATGTAATCATTATTTCAATGTAAAAAAATGTGAATATGTCCACAAGTCTAACTCAACTAATAAAAATATCAAAATTGTTAGGTCAGCTGTCGTGATCAGGATTCAAATCCCAACGCCTCCACTTATATGTATGAGTTTATAGTGACTTTGTCATTTCCTCTATCTAAAAAAATTGTAAATGTAATCATCATTACTTATATTAAAACCTAACAAATCCCTAAAAAGAAAATTAAAACCTAACAAATACCGGTGCTTATGCTACCAGATAAAAAAAGAAAAAACGGCTTTAACGAATACAGGGTACTATTTATTGATAATATTGTTTTTTTTTTTGACGTAAATAATGTTGTTGAGACTTAGAATTTGGTGTAGCTATGAGAATTTTTTGATTAAATTCAGTGAACTGTTGAATACTCAAAAAAGACTAACGACTTAAAATATTTAACAACTAATGGTATAAATTTGTTCAAGAAAAAGAGCTAATGGTTTAAATTAAAAAAATACTATTATTGAATAAATCTTACCTCTCTATTATTTTTTAAGTGTAATTTTTTAAAAAGAATGTTTTTTTATTTATCATTTTCAACGTTCAAAGTAGTATTACCCACAGTTTTGTCAAAAAAATTCTAACTATTTATTGTTAAGATGAATATATGAAACGTGACACTCCGTTGGCTTTTAAATATCGTTTTTTAAAATATTTTTATTTCTTTATATTTTTCGTTTTTAAATTTTAATATTAATTATTATTTTGTCAAAGTTATCCATTGGTATGTATTGTAGAAAGCGAAATGTGTGAAATGATCATATAACAAATAGTTAAAGAAATTATACGAAAAACATAAATAATTTTATCAAAAGTAATAAAATTTATTGATTTTTTAAGTATGTGAAAATAACCATAAAACAACAATTAAAATCCTTCAAAAACAAACAATTAAAACAAACTGAGGCAGTAAAAAAATAGTTAAGTGTATTAGAGAAAGAAAATCAAATAATTCATTAATAGTAACAAATTTTATTTTATTTTATTTTTCTTACATGTGTAAACAACATTGTTCTTTCCTTCAAAAAAGAAAACAAAAAATTGTTCTTTAGACGCTTAGGTGGATATAGAATTTGGGTCATCAAAATGTTATCTTTCAATTGGACTTGCAACTCGCAGTTGAAGCCGTAAATCCACATGCGGTGGATCTTTCTAAATTCGGTTTGTATTAATACTTACTCTCTTCAATGAATTTCTTATAATATTTTACGTAACATCTAAAAGGATAAATTAGTCTTACAATTGAGAGAAATAAAAAGGCAAAAGAGAGCAAGTGACAAATGATAAAAGGAGAAAAGAAAAAGAGAAATTATAGGAAGTGAAAGAAATCATTTGGTGAAAACGATTGTTGAAAAGTATGTTTAATTGATATACTTTGCTAATTACTTTTTTTGTTTCAAAGAGTCATAGCAACGAAGTGGAGAAGTGCAAGTTCGAATCCACATTTCAATATATAGTAAGTATTTGTGTCACTTTGCTTATATTAGAATATCCACATCTAAAAGCTATTTATAAAATTTAACCAAAACCGACCAAATTTAAGCAAAACTTCGTGCGCACATTTATCTCTATACAAATATTAGCGATTTACATACAAGTATGTGGGGTGTGACATTTGCAAGTCACTCACTCCTTAATTTTCAAAAAAAAAAAAAAAAAGAAATTAACCATAACAAAAGCTTAAAACGACCAGTAAAAAAACTAATGAAATTGATCATCCTTTTTACAATCACACAACCTTAACAGCTGTGCAATGCAATGTTGGAAGCTTCTCTAATAAATCAATAGTCAACATGGATGCCTTTGATTTTGGCTTTGTTATTATCCTCTCAGAATTTCCCATTGGAAGAGGAGTTGTTGAAGTGTTCCTTTCGCATGGACCTAACCATTTAGCTTGCATGTACCTATGCTTCCTCCATGGCCCCATGTGCATTTTTTTATCCTTCATGCATTTTTTGGCTGCATTGCATAATATTTTGATTAGGTTTCCCAATCTCTCTACTTTCCCAACAAACACTTCAGGCAGCTTCTGGACAAGTTTGTTGTATTCATCACTTCCCCTTGCCATCTCAAACTCAGCTTGGAAATTCAGCTCAATCATGACCCTTACTTCCCCTTTCTTTGGATTTGTATTGTCTATCACATCCAAAAACGTGTGTTCCCCTGCATAGATAATTGTGATATAGACTATATTAGATTAGGAAAACTATGATACTAAATTCTAAATTTAGCACATTAACTATATATAAATGTGCTAAATGTAGTTATATAATCTCTTTTAGATTGGATTTATTTATGAACTTAAGTCTATTTTGGTTAGTGCTGATAAGATGAAAACTCTCTGTGGATAGAGTGAAGCCATCATAGACGTTCACTCTTAAAAGAGATGACAATATTAGAAGCCTCATATTGAGTAACAAAAAGTATTCAATATGACACTTAAACGAGATGACAAAGTTAAAAGTCTCGCATTGATTCGATCAATAACACATTGATGATAGAAAATGAAAGTGAATCGATGATAATTTGGGAATACTTTTTCACCTTTTTAATTTTCTTTCTTTCCATGAAGAATCTCTTCACTTCCTACTTTTTAATTTTTTAATCCCTATTACCACAAGAGCATCATTCACCACTTTTTTATTTTATTTTTAGGTGGGTGAAAAGGGATAATGTAATATACTGTTGGAAACCTATCTTATTAGACCCACCACAAGATTGCTTTTCATATAAACTATTACTTTTTATGTAAAGACAACAGATTAAACAGTGAAAGATACAATTGAAAATATATTTGTTAGTAAATGAATAACATGTACCTGATGGAATATCCGATGAAGTTCTCCATTTTGTTTTGCAAATTGCACTATTGAAACCAGCTTTCTGAAGCCTCATAGAAACTTCTCTCATTAAGCAGTTTCTGCAGGTGGTGATGGCACCCATCATCTTTCTGTTGCAGCCACACACTGCTTCACAGCTTTTTATTTCTTGAATAGCTTCTTTGGTGGCACTCCTTATCTTTGTCTCCAAAGAACTTGTTCTGTATATATTGGTCTGCACCAAAATTAAATCTCATTGATTGATCAAAACAAAAGCCTCCAAAATCTAATGCTTTTGGAACAAAAGAAAATTTAAATCATATTTATTAAGAAGGTTGATTGTGATTTAAAATGTTTATAGATGTGTTGCAGCCCTACTTAGCTGATAATTATGGTTACATATTATTGAGCTGATCAGATCCAACAAAAAATCAAATACATATTAATTTTGGAACAATCAATTAAGCAAATAAAGAGAATTACACTAAAATCACACTAACATGACCATATAATAGTATTAAAAATTCAAATAATCACCTGCAGACCAAGATGTTGGCTTTCCCAAAAGCTTCTATTCTTCTCCATGGTATCACTTGGATCTCTCTCTTCCTCATCATCATCATAATCCATTTCAAGTGAATGACACTGATCATCACTGCTAGCACTTTGACCCGACATGATCACTTCGTCAGTATTAAGAAATTCAAACTCAACATCACCAATACTCGTGTCTGAAGATTGTTCTTCAGACTCGAGACTATCCTGGCGACTAATCGTCAGGAACCTAGTTGATTTTCCGGCCAAAGAGGTAACACCCATGATTCTTGTTTTTATCAAAGATGTTCGTATCCTTACACTCACGTTTTGTTCAACATGAATTTCAGTGTCTTATACGCGAAAAATTGTTGTTTAGGTGGGTCCATCATTAGGACCTACTTAGGACTACACTATACGCCGCGCACATGAAGGTAAAGTCTGGCAGCAGCATATGTGGCATTTTTTTATTGGATGAATCAAATCTGTTCCTTCATGAAATAATTCGAGTATATTGATAAAAAAAAAAGTGATAAATAAAAAATGCAATAATTTCAGTAATACTATTGCTTGGGACAGACAACAAGGATCCACGTCAGTCCCCTCCAATTATTTCGAACCTACTCTTTACTCCAATCATAAATGTGGATATACTCGAATATTCATATATCAAAAAAATTTATGCCGTTTTTTATACTACACCATCCGTCCCTTAATACTTGACACAGTTGATCTTATTACGAATATCAATGCATAATTTTGAGCTTAAATATATTGAATAATATATTAGAAAAAATTATGAAAATTTGGTATTTTGAAAATACTCATCGAGACAAATCTAACGATATCTTATATGATATTATTTATCTTTGTATATTAGTAGAAAAATATGGTCAAAGTAAGTTAGGTCAAAATTACACATTTTCAAATGGGTCATCTATTGCGGGACGGAGGAAGTACTATTTTTTAATTAATTAATTTAAGAAAAAAAATGCCACCATTTAGTCAAAAAGAGAAGAAGAAAAAAGACCATAAAAGACATTTTAACTTGACTATTGCTCATTACACTTTTCCAATAAAATGTAAAGACCATAAAAGACATTTTAACTTTGATATTTTAGTGTAAAATATTCAATAATTTATCGAGTCTACATATGTATTGGAATTATTTGTCTGTAAATGTAATTATTATTTAAATGAAAAAATTTAACAAATATTTATTGATAATATTGTGAGATTTGAGTTGTAATTATTGCTATTTTTTTGAAGTCTTTTTCTGACACTTTTTGTGCTAGGAGATTTAGTATTTTTATTATTATAATTCATTTTACCTTCTTAAAAAAATATTATGGAGACTTGAATAGAGTGTAGTGTTAGAATTTTGGTAAAATTCAGTTAACTATTGAATATAGGGTTAATAGGTCTTTACCCCCCTGTAATATAGGTCATTTTTGGTTTTTCCCACTGTAAAATATTTTTTTTGATTTACCCCCTGTAAAATATTTTTGTTTTAATTTACCCCCCTAATAGGCCAAACAAAAACGAAAAATTCTTGAAAAAAAAAATAAAATTGGTTTTTGTTTGGCCTATTAGGGGGGTAAATCAAAACAAAAATATTTTACAGGGGAGTAAAGACCTATTAACCCTTGAATATATTATATTAAAAGACCAACGACTAAAATATTTAAGAACTTCAGTCAAAAAACATCTTTAAGAAATTATGGTATAATCTCTTCCATTGAATCTTTATTGAATAAGTTTTTTTTGGGTGGGGGTGAGGATCATAGGAAAATATCTTGAATTGGTTGGAGTTCTGTTTGTTTGCAAAAGGAGTTTGGAGGGTTGAGGGTTAGACGGTTGAAGAAGTTCAATTTAGCCTTACTAGGGAAATGGTGTTGGAGGATGTTAGTGGATAGGGGTGGTTTTTGGTATAGAGTTTTAGTCGCCCGTTATGGCGAGGTTAGTGGGAGGTTCGAGGATGGCGGCCGGAGGTGTTCTTCATGGTGGCGAGAGGTAGGGAGAATTAGGGACGGGGGGCGGTTATGATGGGGGAGGTTGGTTTCAAGAGTGTGTGTCAAAGAAGGTGGGGGATGGAAGTGACACTCTGTTTTGGTTTGATAGATGGTTGGGGCCGGTTTCTTTGTGTGTTCGTTTTCATAGGTTGTTTGAGTTATATGAAAACAAATATATCACGGTGGCTGAATTATTTTCTCTTTGTGTGGCGGAGAGGGGTGAGGCGAGGCAGTGGAGGCGGAGACTGTGGGCGTGGGAGGAAGAGATGTTAGAGGAGTGTAGGGCTTGTCTGTTTGATGTTTCTCTGCATGTTAATGATTCAAATCAGTGGTTGTGGATCCCTGACTTCATTGAGGGTTACTCTGTTTGGGGGGCGTATGATGTGTTGACTTCAAAATACTTACCTGTAGTGGACCCATCAGCGGAGTTGATTTGGCATCGACAGGTTCCTCTAAAAGTTTCTGTTTTTGACTGGAGGCTACTTCGTGATCGATTGCCTACCAAATCGAATCTGATCTATAGAGGTGTTGTTTCACCAGAAACTGGTATGTGTGTTTCAGGTTGCGGTTCTTTAGAGTCGGCGCAACATTTGTTTCTATATTGTCCTACTTTTGCTGCTTTATGGCCCATGGTTTGCGATTGGATTGGTTTTGATGGAGTCGACACGGATGTTTTGTCTGATCACTTTGTCCAGTTTGTTCATTCAACAGGTGGAAGTAAAGCTACGAAGACTTTTCTTCAGCTTGTTTGGCTCCTTTGTGCCTGGGTTTTATGGACTGAACGTAACAATAGGTTGATTAATAATTCTATTACTCAGATGCCTAGGTTGCTGGACAAAGTAAAATATTTGTCTCTAGGGTGGCTAAAAGCTAGAAAAGCTACCTTTTCGTTTGGTACGGATAGGTGGTGGTCAAGCCCTTTACATTGTTTGGGTATTGGCTAATTTGGTTTTGTTTTTGTACATACCATCAGACGTTGTTGTTTTTGAAGAGTCTTTATGGCACATCTTGTGCTATTGAGACTCTTGTGTGGTGTTAATATAATTCCATTTTTGATTTTTCAAAAAAAAAAAGAAATTATGGTATAAATTTTATTTATTTAAAACTAATAATAAAATTGAGAAAGGGGATGTTATTATTAGAGTTAAATAGTTGTTTGGTCTCTATAAATATATATTTTGTATCTCTAGTCCATCCAAAATTGTTCATAAAAAATGGTCTCAAGGTGTTTTCCTTTAGTAAATTTGGTCCACATTTTTTTGTGTCAAGTAGTCCATTGGATAGAATTTACTTTTTTCAAGGTGAATAAGTTGGGTGTTTGAGGTTCGAACCTCGACTCCTGCATATAATTGATCCACATTTTTAAAGGTTGTACATAAGGGAAAAACAAAAAATGATTTATTTAATGGGATCAAAACTTTATTTAAAATAAGTTTTTAGTCTTTTTAAATAAATCTTCTTTTATTTTTAGTCTCTTGATATATTGTCATGTTTAACTCATTTTAACATTGAGGACCACCTTCACAAACGGAAAATATTTGGGGACCTTGTTTGAAGAAACTTTTTTGAGATTAAAATAAAAAATTAGTACTTTAATTATATCTACTATAAACTCATTTAATCTTATTATTAACAACGATCGATGACATTTATTATCATTTTATAATTATTTTGTGTAAAATTTTAATTCTATCCCCTTAGACTATAAATTTGACAATAGTGTTTTATCAAAATAAATAGGAAATAGAGTACTTAATAATGAAAAGGGAGAAAGTAAAAGAAAGAATGTACCCCTATCCTAATCTTGTGATGGAGACGAAAAGGGACCACCATGATGTGAATGGAGCTGCAACGTTGTGAGATCAGAGGCGTTGGCTTATGATCTTATCCGATGGGGGTGTTTAGTGGGGCCTTCATGTCGTTCATCATAATATCACATTTTATATGAGGAGGGACTATTTTGATTGATGATTGAATTTAACTTTTTTTTTGTTACAATTTATTTAGCTCCTTTAAATGAACAACTTATTTTAAAAATAAAGTGAATAATATAAATCATTAATAAATAAATTAAGATAGATACTTCATCCGATCTTATTTATAAAAAATAATTGACTTTTTAGATTCATTAAAAAATTGATGTATTTGGTCTAAATTTTAAATTATTCAAGGTATCTAAAAAGTCGATTGTTTCTTATGAATAAGACCGAGAGTACAACATAACAAAACATGAATTTGTTAAAATAATAATCTTTAATTTTTGTTACTTTATTCGCTTTAGATGATCCAAATTCTAAATTATTAATTAATTAATGTTGGAAATCGGTGGAAATACGCGGCGTCTTGCGAATGGTTTTGTTCATGCAATGGAAAATGATTTTTAACCTATAGTAGTAGTACAGTATATCATCATCCATTTGAAGACCAACAAGGGGTGTGGGGCATATGAAATGAGGACAAAATGAAGGGTTTCTCTGTCATTTGGTTGTGTTGCAATAATTTGTATGCCCCACTATGGAGTTTTGTAAATAAATGGACATATATTGGAAGAACACATGACTTGGAGGTTGAAACGACTGTGATCACTCCTTGCGGTCCTTGCTTTGAGTCATCGAGGGGTCTCATTAAGTTAAGTTGCTACCAAGTGGAGATTTTAATAGCCTAACAAGAATTGAGTCTCTCACTCATGAGTAAAGCCAGAGTTGAGTGTTTTTTTGGGTCAAGTAGCTAGTGTTTAGAATTCACCTTTTTCAAGGTGAATAAGAGGGATGTCCGGGGTTCAAACCCCGACCCCTGCATATAATAATGCATGTTCCTGCCAACTGAGTTATGCTTACGGGGACAAAGTCAGAGTTAAGTTAACCATAATTAAACCGCAAATTGCTCCATTAATGCAACTTATCTAGTTGGTTTCATTTTTGAATGTGTCAAAATTGATTCAAAAAAATATAATTGATTTTAAAATGTTTAGATGGATTTTTTAGTAGAATTGATTCTAAAATAAGAAAGACAAACACGGTAGTATATGTCTTGACGTTAGTAATACGCAAAGTATACATGAAATAAATATATAAGGCCTTGATTTATTTTAATTTCTATAGGGATATTAAAACTACTGATGAAAAATGTTATAAGGGATCATAAGTTGAAGATTTTTTTTTTTTTTTTTATAGAAACTAATAACAAGACGCTTCCATTTTTCTTACTTTTTTTTAAACTCTTTGCAAACGAGTGGTCTTGTATTTTTCTTCGCATTTTTCTATATATTTTCCATTTTGCCTTTCACGATTTTTGTTTTCTACTCAAATCTGAAATAAATTAACATGTCATATACATATGCACAATTTCTGATGAATGTAGGTTGGCATCGACGAAGAAGGCAGTGAATATGTGGTTAGCAGATAGCATATATATGCAATCAAACAGATAAGATATAAATATGCAGAATGGGCAAAACCTTTCAGGTTGGTTGATATAGTTTATATATATTTGTATAGAGACAGCGAGAGATTGGGAAGGAGTGTATAGCATATGTGTTGTGCGATTGACTATTAATTTCTGTGGCTCACATGAATGAAAGAAAGCAAACAAGATTTAGGCATAGTGAGCTGTTTGTAAATTTCTATTTCTATATAGTATATTTCAAGATCAAGATAGATACGGGTATGTGCTACGTGTTTCCTGCATGTGCCTTGTTGGTTTATATATCCATCTTCATTTACACTATATTGAAACTTAATAAATAGCATGATCATGATTTATAAACCAACACAAGTGCATGAGAAATGAATTCTAGTCAATTATCAGAGCTATATATATTATAGTTTTAGTTTCTCTGAAATATATAGTATCTACTTTTTGGTCTTTATAAATATTAAATTTTTGGTTATTTCTTAATTCTTTTGAAAAAAGAGATCCTAATAAGCGGTTTTGCATAAATAAACTTTTTTGAATAAGTCATTTTTTAAAAAGAGATCCTAATAACCTGTTTTGCTTAAATAAGCTGTTTTGAATAAGATATTTTTAAAAAGAGATCCTAATAAGCTGTTTTGCTTAAATAAGTTGTTATGCTTGAATAAGTTGTTTTCAAAAAAGATGTCTAAATAAGCTGTTTTGAATAAGTTGTTTTGAAAAAAGAGATCTTGATAAGTTGTTTTGCATAAATAAGCTGTTTTGAATAAGTTATTTTGAAAAAAGAGATCCTACTAAGCCGTTTTTCATAAATAAGTTGTTTTGAAAAAAGAGATTTTGATAAGCTGTTTTGCATAAATAAGTTGTTTTGAAAAAAGAGATCTTCATAAGCTGTTTTGCATTAATAAGCTGTTTTGGATAAGTTGTGTTGAAAAAAGAGATCCTAATAAGCTGTTTTGCATAAATAAGTTGTCTTGAATAAGTTATTTTGAAAAAAGAGATCTTAATAAGCTGTTTTGCATAAATAAGCTGTTTTGAATAAGTTGTGTTGAAAAAAGAGATCCTAATAAGCTGTTTTGCATAAATAAGCTGTTTTGAATAAGTTATTTTGAAAAAAGAGATCCTAATAAGCTGTCTTGCATAAATAAGCTGTTTTGAATAAGTTATTTTGAAAAAAGATATCCTAATACGCCGTTTTGCATAAATAAGCTATTTTGAATAAGTTATTTTGAAAAAAGAGATCCTACTAAGCCGTTTTTCATAAATAAGTTGTTTTGAAAAAAGAGATCTTGATAAGCTGTTTTGCATAAATAAGTTGTTTTGAATAAGTTGTTTTTTAAAAAGAGATCCTAATAAGCTGTTTTGCATAAATAAGTTGTTTGGAAAAAGTGATCCTAATAAGCTGTTTTGCATAAATAAGTGGTTTTGAAAAAAGAGATCTTAATAAGCTGTTTTGCATTAATAAGTTGTTTTGGATTAGTTGTGTTGAAAAAAGAGATCCTAATAAGCTGTTTTGCATAAATAAGTTGTTTTGCATAAATAAGCTGTTTTGAATAAGTTATTTTGAAAAAAGAGATCCTACTAAGCCGTTTTTCATAAATAAGTTGTTTTGAAAAAAGAGATCTTGATAAGCTGTTTTGCATAAATAAGTTGTTTTGAATAAGTTGCTTTTTAAAAAGAGATCCTAATAAGCTGTTTTGCATAAATAAGCTGTTTTGGAAAAAGTGATCCTAATAAGCTGTTTTGCATAAATAAGTGGTTTTGAAAAAAGAGATCTTAATAAGCTGTTTTGCATTAATAAGCTGTTTTGGATAAGTTGTGTTGAAAAAAGAGATCCTAATAAGCTGTTTTGCATAAATAAGTTGTCTTGAATAAGTTATTTTGAAAAAAGAGATCTTAATAAGCTGTTTTGCATAAATAAGCTGTTTTGAATAAGTTGTGTTGAAAAAAGAGATCCTAATAAGCTGTTTTGCATAAATAAGCTGTTTTGAATAAGTTATTTTGAAAAAAGAGATCCTAATAAGCTGTCTTGCATAAATAAGCTGTTTTGAATAAGTTATTTTGAAAAAAGAGATCCTAATACGCCGTTTTGCATAAATAAGCTATTTTGAATAAGTTATTTTGAAAAAAGAGATCCTACTAAGCCGTTTTTCATAAATAAGTTGTT
>Ga0315913_1007626_pt1 | contig 12940 bp, 7 predicted proteins | sample MpolsnodulesMG_FD_207736 | JGI IMG/M metagenome (GOLD analysis project Ga0315913, IMG submission 207736) | Medicago polymorpha root nodule microbial communities from Los Angeles, California, United States - small nodules | ecosystem: Host-associated > Plants > Roots > Nodule | place: USA... | reverse complement strand
TGAACCAACATTAAATCTGATTCTTTATATGGAACTTCAACGTCATTTCTTCTTCCAAAAATTGGGTCAGTCATCATCCCTAAGTACTAAATGCAAGGAAATGTCAAATAGTCCTTTTGGGACATTTTTTATTTCCTTTTCTTTCTAAAAGGCCATATTGGGACACTTGTCAAGGATTAAATATAGAAAGTAATAAATACTCCTGTCCTTTTTTAAAGCTCCTAATAGATACTCCAATGTAAGGATTGCCAAATGAGAAGTACTCCAATGTTTTTAAAGCTCCTAATAAATACTGTCCTTTTTTTTTGTTGAAGATTTCATGGTATTTCTTAATTACCTAACGGTGCCTTCTCAAGAAACAGTGAACAACCTAACATTCTAATGCCAATCAAGTCAAGTGTTCTACTGAAATTAAATGCAATCCGACTACTTATGCAATATGCAGTGCCTCATCAAGAACAAACTAGTATATACGGAACATGTGTATATTGTTAGTGCAACAATGGTGTTTTTCTCTATAGAACCAGGTGGATAAGTCTATAGAACAAGGTGGATAAACGGTTAAAACTGGAAAAAAAACAGTTATAACCTTCTAGAGTTTGGATCAGAGAGAAGAAGAGAGAATTATTGCTTGCCATATGAATTTCATTAAGTTGTGCATAAATGAATTCATATATACAACTTATAACGAGATCCCAATCTTGAAAGACATGATCAACAAATTGAAGTAAAAGTTTTATGAAACAAAACTTCAATTAGGACACACAAATGCAACAATAAAATAGAAATGATATGTAATGATTTAGGTCTAGTATGCAAACCATACTTGAAGCTGTGCTACAACAACAACGCGTATCTTATCGGAAAGAAACAAATTCCATTTCTTATTTGCATTTGTCTCAAGGAATTTCCAAGCTACCTTCGACTTGGTGAAATTAACAAAAGCATACTCTTTGATAAAGCAAGTTCCGTAAATTAACCATTATCACAAATTCACAATCGTATGAAAACAATACACAGAAAAAGTGATAGAGAAGGAATTTGACAAACGAACCTGAAATCAATTGGAGGATAAACAAAATTGAAAGAGAAAGTAATTTCTTCTTCATCCTCTATATCTTTAGAGTCTATTTGGATGGAGGAATGTTTTGAGATAAGGTAATCTTTTCAGGGAATTCAAATATTTTAGATAAATTCTATTGTTTGGATGATAATTTAAAAAATGTTAAAAATATGTAAATTTACGAAGTATCCTGTTCAAGTTAAAATTTAGAGACATAGAGGATGAATTGGACCGGTCGGGCGATTGAATCGGTTCGAACTACATAATGAATAAGTTATGTTGTCAAATCAGGTAAAACCGATCAGACTCAATAAAAACCGATAACCCATAGATTTTTGCAAACCAGCCGAGTCGGTGCATCTTTGAGACTTTGACAGCGCTTCTAAGTATTTTAAAAAAAGAATCTTAAAATTGGCATGAACAAGACTTTGATCGTGTTCTTTTCTACCTTTTATATTTGAAATCCTTCCACCACGACAACACAACAACTATGTTCTTGCTTGCTCACATGATTCAAGTTTTTAATTTAAGTCTTTTATTTAAAAAAAATTAACTTAACTCTTTTTTTAAATTAAAATATATTGTTAATGTTTCTAATTTATTATATTTATAATTAAAATACATACTTTTTAATATTATTGTTTCTCTCTAAATATATTTATTAAAATTAGAATAAACTTTTAATATTTATTTAAATATGGTATGAATTTGTGTAGGTATGAAATGCACATATAGTGGTTAACTTTGATGATTTTGATGTTTGGTAGGTTTTATGATTTTTATTTTTTGAGACCGAGTGATCTAGTTTAATTTGATCCGACTCAATTTAATACAAGTACACATTTTTTATAAAAATCGGGTTACACATCTGACTCCGAGGTATCCAGTTTAATCCGGCTCAACCATGCGGTTCAACTAGTAACTCAGTGGTTGAACGAACGAGAAAAAGCGAAGGAAAAAATTAAAAATTCATTACGGCCAATCCAAACTATGGTAATGAATAAAAAAAAACAATCAAACTTGTTGCACCTGTACCGACCTACCATGTGTAAGAAAAAAAAGCTCATTGTCGCAAATTGAAATTGCGGTAATGAGGAAAACAACAAAAAAAAGGTCTGAAATCGGGAAAAAAATTCAACCAATGACCTAGTGACCTTATCAAGTCGATGACCGGTCCATTTTTATTACTATGTGCAATAGTTCTTTGAAAAATTCACTAGCATCTCTTGATTGTAGTGACAAGTTGATTGATGGATTTGGGACGGTGTGTGAGGGTGTGCACGTTCGCACCCCGAGTTAGGTTACACTTGTGTGACATTGGGACTTTGTCTCTATCTCTCTTTTAATCAATCATTCTCTCTCATGAAAAATAATTTATTTTAATCATTCATCTATATTTTTCTCTCGTCAAAATACACTAAAGTCATCAATGTCTTCAAAACTCGATGTCATCCAAGTATTTTCCCCTTGGGTTCTAAAATTTTCTTTCAATAATCATATTAAGTAATTTGCACACCGCAAATGTTATTTGGACAACGCAAAGTTGTTAGACAATCATATATTATACTTTCCCATCTATCTTTCTTTTTTTAATAATATTTTTGTACATCTTGATTTACGTGTCATGCTTAAATTTTCATAAGACATATACGGTGTGTATGCGACAACCATTTTTTGTTGTTAATATATCACATCTCTTTACACACCTACACCTAGACATTTTAATCTTGCACCTGATTCCAGACTCTCTCACATCACATCAAAGGTATGCTATGATGTTGACCTGCACACTCTAGTTTTAAAGACTAATGTGTAGGCTTTTCTGTAGAATTGGGCCTTGTTAACAAATGTTTCTCACGCTTTTTGAGATTTTAAATTTCACAACTATTTCTTTAGAAAATTAAATATTTCAATTTCAAATATAATGAATATACAAATTTCTTTGAAAGCTTATCATTTAAAAGTATTTTAGGTAGATTTGTTAGTATTTCCCTTTTTAGTTTAATTGATTTGACTATCTCTTGTTTTCATTTTTAATTGTTTTTCATTTTTAATTAATGTTTGTGTTTCTTTGAGTTGTTTTTTTTCCCCACCAAATCCAAACCCACGAGGCTGTTCCCAATTGGTTCAACCACGAGGATCGTATTAATTTGTATATTTGTCACTAGTTAAAAATTAAAAAATAGATAGAGAAAACAAATTTTATATTAAAATAAGTGTCATTTATCAACTATTAATAACTTTTTGTCATTATATTTTAATTTTTTAAATATTAAAAAAAATGTGAATCTCACTTAAGATTGACGTCTTAAGTAATACATTGGTCTTATAAGACCCCAAAACCTTTACCAAATCTTAATGGTCGTAAGGGAAAGGAGGAGGGGAAAGATCCGCAGGTGATCAGATTAAGGCTCTATTTCGCCAGCTCAAGAAGCTATCTTATAGCTTATAGCGGATAGTTTATACGTTTGTCTGACAAAAAAGACCCGTTTAGTAACGGTCTTTACACAACGAGCTTATAACTTATTTCAAGAGTTTATAATTTATTTTTTAGACGCTATTTCAAGTAGCATTTGAGTTTATATCCTAATTATTTTATCTAAAATCCAATTTTACCCATTATAATTTATTACTCCTATAATTAAAAATAACACATTGATTATTGTAATAAATAACGTGCCTTAAAGAAAATGCATCCTTAACCTTTGTGCCTTAAAAAAATGTCTCCATAACCTTTGCATTCCATTTTATTTTTATTTATAATTTACACTGTACATAGAATATAACCTTTTGTTTTTTTTTTAAAGAAGCTAAAATGAATTATATTACCATCTCAAAAGAGTCCTTCCTAACACAAGACGTACTAAGAATATAACCTTTTGTTAAAAAAATGTATAGAATATAACATTTGAGTTTTTTTATTTAATGAAAATAAAATACATCTTCCTAGTTTTTAACTCTAAGTTATTTTACGTATATTTAATAATGTACATGACTTAGTTTAAAACAAAAAGAAGACTGATAAACTACGTATGCACTTCTTTTTTTAATCTTTTGTCATGACTTATGGATTTTTATGCAATTGTGCTAGATTTTGCTGGAAAAAAAAAATACAATTGTGCCGAGTATATAGATGCTATTATTTATTTTTTCTTTATTGATATAAAATATACGACTATTGATGTTAGGTTTATCTAGAGAAAAGCCAATGAAATCGTTCATAGCTTTGCTAAGGTGGCTTCATGCCATGCTAGTTTCCATATTTATATTAATATTCTATCTTATATATCTACTATTATTATGAATGAAATGTAATAAATTTCTTCTTGTAAATAATTATTAAGGAAAATAGTTTGTACTCTCTTGGTCTGAGATCCTGACTATGCCACAAAGATGACGTTGCTGAAATAGAAGAGCAAAAATTTGAAATTTGAGAATGAACGCTCGAGAAAGAATCATGGGTTTTGTACACGGCCGTGAGTCAAGAACATCACCGCCGCGTACCAACATATACAACCCCGCTTGGGGTTTCAGTGGAACCAGATATAACACAATTCACATGCCTAGGCAGATCGACGACGGATTTAAACAAAAAACAGAAAACTGATCCAAATCAGAGATGTGATCGAGAAATCTTCCTTACGGCGGCGCCGTGAAGGAAGAGCACCCGCCATAACACAAACACGAAGATGGTGGTTTAACCCGTCCACCAACACGTTTCAGAAACCACACGCAAACCCACCGGAAAGCCGCCGACAGATCTCACGTTTGGTATAAGTGATTCATAACCAATTATGAACTAAAAATATTTGATTATTGCTCGAAATATTTGCATAGGTGAAACCAGACACCTCAAGTTTCTCATTATTGAATTTTTTCCGTGTTCTAACTTACTCTCAGTCATTCTAAGTTCATCATCAAATGAAAGTTATTTTTGAAATTTATAAGTTCTTGATATTCATTTGTCCAAATAACAGAGAAACTTGACTAGTGTGATACTTACTAGTTTAATCTATTAGATACGATATGTAGGACTTCCATCCTAATTTTTATTACTACTGCGACAATGGTGCATTTGCCCTTAAGTTGGTCACAAAATATTTTGTTGATCACCCTTTATTGCCAACAATGCACTTCCATATGCAGCTTCTGTTTGGTTTGCACGACTCACAGGTAAACCAAGCACCCTTTCTCGTATCTTTGTCCATTTCTCATTTTTCGCTCCTCCACCGGCTGTGAAAACTTGATCTACTGTGGTTGCGCCTAGATCCTTTAGCAATCCATATCCCTTTGCCTAAAATACCATATTTCAAGTGTGCTTACCATTAGGATCTAGTGGATGAAAGCATTCCCAAAAGTGTAAGACCAAAAAATTACGAAACACTAAAAAAATGAGTTGGTGCGTGTTTAATTTTGTAGTGACAAAAATTGTGTTTGCATGAATTGCTTTTCTTGCTAAAAGCGAGTGCAGTATACATTTAGCTATTTAATAGTGAGTTGAACAATAAATTTAAGGCTTTTAACTAATTGTGAAAGCAAAAACTCCAAATTCTAACTAGATTGACTTATTTGAATTTACCTGCTAACGTAAGTTCAGTGAGACTATTTGAGATGACTTATGAAAACAACTTATGACATGCTCTTGTTTTCAGCTTATTTTCATAGGTTCTCCAATAAAGTTTATGAAAACAATTTAACTTCATTTTATCTTTTCTTAGAGAAATAACTTATATATAATCACTTATCAAGATAAGCGCTTCTGCTATATGCTGCAAATTAAGTTGTTTATCCAAACATAGCCTTAAGTTAAAAACCAGTTCTTAAAACAAAATCAATTGTACTCTAGAACATCAAAAATGTCAAAATCAATTTTACTTCATATAATGATGAACACAAACATACACTTAATATTTTTCTTACCTCTATACGTGCAATGGATTCCAAAATTCCATGCAAGTATTCAACATCATTTTCTGGACGTGGAAGTAGCCTGCCCAGAAAATCAAATTCCATTAGTCATTATGCAAAATAAAGAGTCTTGGTTGGTGCTCACACATGCAAACGAGTTTGCTTTGATTGTGTTATGGTGGCATGACACAGATAACAGAACCAAATTTGGCTTTGTCCCTGAACATAAATGAACCAACATTAAATCTGATTCTTTATATGGAACTTCAACGTCATTTCTTCTTCCAAAAATTGGGTCAGTCATCATCCCTAAGTACTAAATGCAAGGAAATGTCAAAGAATCCTTTTGGGACATTTTTTTATCCTTTTCTTTCTAAAAGGCCGTTTTGGGAAGGATTGAAATATAGAAAGTAATAAATACTTTCCTTCTCAAGAAACAGTGAACAACCTAATATTCTAATGCCAATCAAGTCAAGTGTTCTATTGAAATTAAATGCAATCCGACTACTTATGCAATATGCAGTGCCTCATCAAGAACAAACCTGAATATACGGAACATGTGAATATGTGATTACTAAGTGTTAAAAGTTCCACATTGCAATGTGTTTATAAGTGAGAGCAGTCCTCATCTTATAAGTCAGTTTTGTAAGGGTTGAGTTAAACTCAACCTAAATTCTAAAATAGTAGTAGAGCCTATACAAGATGTCCAGTATTGGGCATAAGGGTTGAGTTGTGTCCAACCCAAATTCAAAACTAAGCATTGGTTATTTCAACAATGTGAGGTATATTTCATGTTTTCAACAATGTGAGAAATTATGATTTGGAGGCTATCTCGTTAATTAGCTTATGATGCTTCACATGATGATTTGTAGATTTAATGAAATACCAGAGAAAAAACAGTATTCTAAAAACAAAAGGAATAAAAAAACTATTATTGACAGGATTTCAACTTCATTTGGAAACCCGTATTAATATAAATCTAAATTTTTTTTTTTTGAAAACTCGGTATTCGGCTTAGGACCGACTAATCCAAGGGGTCCAATCCCATCATCCACTTACGGGTTATGGACTAGCCCAACGAAATTGGCACCAAGGAGAATCGAACGTGAGATGTCGAGAGGAGCGTAAGTCCCAAGCCAACACCATCATGCCAACCCAAGTGAGTTAAGTTTATAAAGAAGGTTATACAATCTAATTTTATAAGGGAATTCAATTCAAAAATATTGAACGTTCCAGCAGAGAGCAAAATGGATTCATTCAGTACCTTGGAGCCAAATCTGGATCTGCAACCGGAAATCTTTCACCAGCTTTTGGCAGAGGATAGTAGTCCAGGGAAGATATTTGCGAGGGATTGATTTGTTCACTCAGTTTCTCTAGTTGATCATCGGTGAAAAGCTGTCTAAGAACAACTCCGCCAGTGTTTGAAGCACCACCAACAAGCCATTTATCATCAAGGCGATGACTATACACCCCAAACCGAGAATCCTCAATTCTTGTGTTGCTTAATAGTTTAATAGCAAGTGTTGAACCCAATGATGTAACCTAAAAATCAAACATTATGAGAAACAAACCAAGGCACAAAAAGCTATCCACAATGGCAAATCTAAAGAGATGCTTGGCTTTTAAGGTTTGGAATTAATAAGCACCAACTATAGGAACGAACAAAGGAGCCTATATAAGCTCCAAAGCTTATCTCCCATGAGTAGACCACAGTGCATTTAAATTGTATTTTGGTAGACCAGGATGCATTTAAATACAGTGTGGTAGACCACAGGAATCATATATATTAGGTTTTTATGTATTTATTGTGATCTTATTATAAATACAGTGTGGTGTTATAGGCTCGACGTACGCAGAAAGTACACTAAGCCATCCTTTGAAAATCTTAATTTGTCTATCACGAGACCTAACAGATCATGATTCATGAATAAATAACTAAAGAACGATAAGTTTAACAAGAAATTACAGCTTTTCCTGGTTGAGTAGCACCAGCTGCAAGAAACGCAGCTATACTGTCAGTGGTTCCGGTGCATACAACACACTCCTTTTGAAAACCTGAAAGGATATGCATTATGTATATGATTTTCAATTTCATAGCAGCAAACATTTTAACCAAGAAGTTAAGGAAAATCCAATGCCATAAGATCAGAAAGTTGTGTTACTGGTGCATCAATTTTACTTGTGGCACAACTGGAATTTGGAAAAGCCGTGTGTCTTAAGTCTCAACGCTCAAGAAGGCACTCATCCAAAGAAAGAAGAATATTGAGATAAGGTTGCACTATTCAAATTGGAAGGAGTACTGTAAAATCATATTAATAAGCATTATCCCAATAAACTGGGGTTGGAACCTAACAGTTTAAGCTTAATATGGTTCTTTCTTTTGTACTAAAGGTATAGGTGAGTTGGGTATCAGGGCACACCAGGCCAGGCTAGGCTCAACTGCTCAAGGGTCAGAGAGCGCTGACCATAGTACTGAATATGGTTGTTTGGAAGGCTCTATTAGAAAGAATATATTACCACAAAGTGTTGCTTGGTACAGATTCTCATACAACTGCAATTCATATAATTAAAGAAAACATACCAAATTTATTTCTAAGTTCCTCCTTTAAACAAGCAATTGGAGTTCCAGGTGCAAGAATGGACGGTAAAAGATGAGAATATGGTTGAGAGACTAGCCATGATGGATATGAGTCCACTTCAGGATCATATCCAACCTGCATAACATTAGAAAAAGAAGATAAATTTTCCAACTCGGATGTCGCAACAGAGACATAATTATCCTAGCTAGAAAAACAAATAATAAGCTAGAACTTATGAAATGATGCCTTCAGAGCATTATTATAATCTGAAACTCCAAGCTTTCCATGAAGAAGCCACAAAAGCCAATCTGCTTGGTGCAATAACAGAGCAGATTTTTTGTTTGAACCATCACGATTCCACCATGAGACGAGCTTACACAAAGTGGATGATGCAGAGCATACTGTATGATTTGGAGGTGCAATGGATTTTACAATAGGTAGTGCATCAGGACAACTCTCGTTGTAAAGTAAAGGTCTCCACAACGGTTCTCCTGTGTCACTGCAGTGTAACATTCCCACTTCAGAATTCAAATACAATCTTTAACTAGATTCACATTAGTGCTGCAATCGCAGATCATGGAAAATAACGATTTGCTCAAATTCTGCAACGCAACTGTGCTATAGCATTGCTTTAACCGCAATTTGACAATATTTTGTACTAAGTAGTGTATCACATAACAATAGCGATTTGTTTGAATTTTGCTACGCTATAGCACTACCATAGCCACTATTTAACAACACTGATTCACATAAAGATAAAAACATAAAATTGATCATGTACCTATCAACAATGATAGTAGTTGCAGATGTGCCATCAATAGAAATCGACACAATGTGTTTGCGAAGGTTAAGCGGGATATCTTCAAGCAACAAAAAAAGTGTCTCCTTCCACGAGCGTACCCAATCACGTGACTCTCCATTCTTTCTAGACGAGAGAAACAAAAATCTCAGCATACTTTTGCAGTAACAATCAATTTAGTCTCCACAATTTTAGAACATTGTCAACTTAACAACGAAAAGCCAAAATATTCTCGATCACATTAGTCTATGCTAAACAATGAGTCAAATTAAAATGATACCGAGTATAGTGGATAGGGTCGCTTTGCCTCGGCTTGAATTGTGCCACCGATGTCAATAATAGCAAACCTTGCACCGGAAGTGCCAAAGTCCAACCCGAGATACAGCCTTTCACCTCCTCCCACACTACTCACTTCTAGCTTCTTATTATCACCGTTTTTGAGAGACATTGATACTGTTCTTGGTTTGTTACCTAATAGTAATAACCTGTTTCCTGATGAGAAAAGTAGCATGAAAGTATAAAAATGGTGTAAAAATAAGTGGTTGCTCGTGTGCTGAAAGTTTACATTAGATTGCATACCAAGTTTTCGACTATATGTCAAAGATGATAAAATGGCGGTTGTTGGGTGGGTTACTGAAACAGTGCCTACCATTTTCTTATCTTCCCAACGGATAAGGGAACTTCAGGGACAATGGTGGTAAAGTTGCGGACAAGGAGGGGAAAATAAAAAAAACAGGGCCCATTTTCCATATGGGATTAGCAGGAACAGGAAGGAACATTCTGCGCCTTACATTCTTACACTTTAACAGAAAAATAAAAAATCCTAAAAACTTGTTTGGATTATTCATCTAAAAAACATGAACTGATGTGATTTAATTAAAAGAAGTTTGAAGTTTAGGTGACGCTTTATCTCAATTGACAACGACAATGCATAACTAATATAATTAATGCAAGGTTTCCGGCAAGAGGTTTAAGTTTTATCATTTTTGGTTAATCCAATTTACCATTGTAATTTTTTTTTATAAATATAATGTCAAATAAAGTAAAGGCTTGGTTGTTGTAGTGTCAAAGTGAAGTACATTTACCAAAAAAAAAAGTGAAGTGCATTTTTTATTTTCAAAAAAAAAAAGTAAAGTACAATTTTTTTTATAAATAAATAAAGTAATATGTTTAGTGCAAAATATAATCTATGATAAATTAAATGCCAAATGTCCTTTAAATTAGCGTTTCTAACAATTTAGTTATTTTAGTTTTTTTGTTATAAATTGGTATTTTAAATTAGTGTTTTAAAAATTGGACTTGTGATCGACCCGATAGAGGTATTATGTCATTGGTTTAATGGTCGAGTCACTGAATCACTAATTGAAGCACATGACTAAACTAGATTAAATCAAATGACTTGGTCTATATGAAAAAATTGAATTGAATGACTCGATCTATATATAACAAAATTATCTTTATATTAAATTAGATTTAATGGAAAGACTAATTCTCAAAATACATTCTAAACAATTTAAATCTTATAAAATGTGAAGAAAAAAAATTCTCCACATATTGAACTTATCGAAGTATTATATATTTTATTTTTAAAAAAAATTACATTATAAAATATTGTGTAAAATTAAACATGTGAGGAATTTTTTTAACTAAACATTTTAAATTTTAATGTGATAGATCATGGTGGGAGTTTAATTTTAACGTGATAGTTTATGTTGAGTGTTTATCATCAATATTCAGATAGTGTTTATTGTATTTATTTTTTTAACAAAATTGCTTATTGTATATCTATACTATATATACTAGCGAAAAGACGGGTATGTGTTTATTGTATATATATTTATTTTTTTACAAAATTGCTTATTGTATATCTATACTATATATACTAGCGAAAAGATGAGCATTCATGTGTTGTCTTTCCGCTTTTTTTATTGGGATAAAGTTTGAAAACTATTAACCATATTTTTTTATGAAATTTTGATTTTGATTAAAACTAAAAGTATAAATGCCTGTTGCTTTTCAAGTTATAACAAATCAAACTAATCATGATTATTTATTTCAATGACACCAACAATATAACAAAAAATAAATAAATTTAAATTCCTTTTTTTAATGACACCAACATCGATTTTATTATAGAAAAAATTGTTTAAGTAAATAATTGAGATAATGAAAAAGTAAGTATAAATATGCTCATATAGTTTGTTACACTTTTTAAATGTTAAAAGAAAAAAACAGATATATATTCATTTCGTGTTTGCTACATTTTTTTTAATATTTAAATTTATATTTATCTATTTGTTACATGTGCTATTTGTATTCAAAATTGAGGGTTTTTTGAAAAGAGAAAAAATCAGCCCAACTTAGGTACAATTTCTTATGTGCTTTTCGTATGGTTCTTACCAAAGGTGCTTTTCCTTCTTTATATATAATACTAGCGAAAAGACGGGCACTCACGTGCCAGTCTTTCTACTCTTTTTATTGCGCTAACGTTTTAAAATTATGAATGATATTTTTTTTATGAAATTACAAATGTTTGTTGCTTTCAAGTTATAACAAACCAATCGAACCAAGATTATCTATTTTAATGACACCAATAATATAACAAAAAGTATAATCTAAATACTTTTTTTAAATGACACCAACAACAATCTTTATTATTAAAAAATTGTTTAAGGGTATAATTGGAATGATAAAAAGGTAAGTATAAATATATTCATCTAGTTTGTTACATTTTTTAAATGATAAAGGAAAAAAAAACAGACATATATATAAATATATATTCATATCAGGTTTGTTACATTTTTTTTTAATATTTAAATTTGTTCTTATCTATTTGTTACATGTGTTATTTGTATTGAAAATTGAGGATATTTTTTGAAAAAAATTTCCAACCCAAAAGAGCTGAAAGGGGTAGTTTTCTTTATATATGGTATAAAAAAAAATTGTTTAAGGGTATAATTGGGATAAGAAAAAGGTAAGTAATAAATATATTCATCTAATTTGTTACATTTTTTAAATGATAAAGAAAAAAAACATACATATATATATTCATATCGGGTTTGTTACATCTTTTTTAATATTTAAATTTGTTCTTATCTATTTGTTACATGTGTTATTTGTATTGAAAATTGAGGGTATTTTTGGAAAGAAAAATCTAACCTAAAAGAACTGAAAGAAATAGTTTTCTTTATATATAGTATAGATATATAGATAAAAAAAATAGGCCGTTTTGAGCTGTATTTTTCTCCTTCTAATTAATTCATATTATATTTGTTGTGTGATTAAACTTTATATTATATTTGTTATATATTTTTTGAATAAATTTGTTATATATATTTTTTAAAGAAACTATATTTGTTTTTTTTTTTAAGGAAAAGATATAAGTATAGTTTATTACAGGGTTAATAGGTCTTTACCCCTGTAATATAGGTCATTTCCGATTTTTCCTCTGTAAAATTATTTTTTTGATTTACCCCTGTAAAATATTTTTGTTTTGATTTACCCCTTAATAGGCCAAACAAAAACCAATTTTATTTTATTTTTCAAGAAATTTTCGTTTTTGTTTGGCCTATTAAAGGGGTAAATCAAAAC
>Ga0315913_1007622_pt1 | contig 12943 bp, 5 predicted proteins | sample MpolsnodulesMG_FD_207736 | JGI IMG/M metagenome (GOLD analysis project Ga0315913, IMG submission 207736) | Medicago polymorpha root nodule microbial communities from Los Angeles, California, United States - small nodules | ecosystem: Host-associated > Plants > Roots > Nodule | place: USA... | reverse complement strand
GATTAAACTTAGAAGTTCTCAATTTTACAGGGAGCAAAAACATATTTAACCCGTAATTATATCATCTAACAATAACTTTATATCATCACATTTCAATATTTTAATATTAAAACACGTGGACCCTTAAGGAGTGATAGAATGCTTATATGACATACTCTTCTTCTTAATAGGTATCCTTTTCAATGTCTCCAGAATGGGATAATAACCTATGAGGTACAAATGCTTATAGAGATAAGTCACTCTCATTGTATATGGTCTTGGTTTCTCATTTATACAAAAGTTGTGTTATTTGAACAACAATTTATATAATAACTTACTCCCTCCGGTCTCAAATGTAAGAAACAAAAAAATAAATTGGTAGTCTCAAATATAAGAAAAAGTGTATCTGTTAAATGCTACAATTCCAAGTTTACCCTCATTAAACCCATTTCATCATTAATGTCTTTACTACTCCAAGAAAGGGTAAAATTAGAAAAATATCACTTTTTATAATGACATAAATGTGGTCAATCCAATTTCTTAATATGTGTGTGTGCATTTTTTTTTCTTCTTACATTTGAGACCGGAGGGAAAATGAGATAATCATTAATTTACAAAGAGAAGTAGTTATTGACACGAAAATCAAAATTAACAATAGAAAGATAAAATAAAAACATAATATTGTATACTCCCTCCGTCTCATAATAATTGTCTCTTTACCCATTTTTCTTTTTCTCAAAATAATTGTCACTTTAGAATACTAATGCAACATTTATTATTTTTTTCCATTATTATACTCCTATTTAGAGCTGTTAAAACGGGCGGTCCAGCCTGTTTAGGGCCGGCCTTAACAAGCTTCAGGCTTTCTCGGGCCGGGCCAAAAATCCCAGTTAGAAAACGGGCTTAAAATATACTACCCGAGCCCGGCCCTACACGGGCCGCAGCCTAAACGGTCCGGCCCGTATTAAAAATTGTATTTTTTTTTTAAAAAGTACTATATTAAATACTCCTATAATTTTTTTTATAAATAATATTTTTAATATGTTTAAATAATGCCTAGCACAAAAATAAATTGTAAACATTTTCGTACAAACGTCGTAAACTAAAACGGTGAGGAAAACAATTTTAAATAAATTAGATACGTTATGGTTATAAATATTTATATATTCGATCTTTAAAATTATAAATAACGAAACGAGTAAATATAATTTTATATTACATTTATATTTGTGTTAATTCACTGAATTTACACTTTAATTTTTTACTTTGATAATCAACTAAGTAAAGATTTATTTGAAAATATATATAATTTATAGGATTTTTTATGCGGGCTAACGGGCTACCCGCGGCCCGTTCAGACTTTTTAGGGCCGGGCTAAAAAGCCCTATTAAAATTTGGGTTCAATATTTAAGGCCAAGCCCTATAATTAATCAGGCTAAACGGGCCGGCCCATATGGCCCGGCCTGTTTTGACAGCTCTACCCCTATTTATGGAATTTCATCCAACTTAACTACTCCACTAACTACAGTTAATAAGGGTGTTTTAGTAAATGAAACTAAGTTTACCATCAAAATCAACACAATTAATCATTTTCTTAATAATCGTGCATAAACCTTAAACGACTATTTTTTAGAGACGGAGAGAGTAAGTATAAGAGATAAAATTGTCGCAAAATAGTTGTCTAAATATCATTTCTCTTTGTATATATGACGGTAGAATTCTCTCACTTATATGCTACATATTAAAGGCATAAATTATCAACTTGTGTTCTTTATATTGGATTTGTAAATTGTTGGGAAAGTTAACAATAATTGACTAGCTAGTTGTGTACCAGATACAAGGAGACCATCGTCAAGTTGGTTAGGATATCAGATTCTTGAGTGAGTGAGAAGGTGGGAATTTTTTGGGGAGAATGTAATTCCCTAGACGCGTGGAAAGCACGGAGGAAAATGATTGGGTAACATTCATGAAGCGCGTAGATTACTATAGTCCTAAAAATGAGTGCCATGCCCTAATTGGTTGAATTTGAAGATGAGAGAAATATTTGACGGTGCAAAACCACAGACATATTATGAGATCCATCCACCAATGACTGACTTGCCAGCTCCACAGTTAAGGGGGCTTGTAATCTCAATTTGGAGTTAACATCGTCTCTATTTATTATTCTCTCTATTTCATCTATTTGAAAAAATATAGACACAAAAAATTTAAAAAACTAAAAAGTAATTAATGATGGTGAAATCTATTTAATAGTAGGACCCATTATCTATTTTATGTGTCTATCTCTCTCCAAATTACATACTCAATTTTGTATGTCAAATGGAGAGGATCTTTACCCCTCAATTTGCATGTTGAGTGTTATTGAACTTTAAGCTTTGTTTGGAATTTGTGAAGAAAAGGAATAAGAGGATTTTGAAAAGAGGGGAGATTTGCAACTTTGATCTCTAGTGGTCTTGAAGATGACGACTAAAGTTGTTTGGAAGTGGTATAGGATGGTGGTTGTTTATCGATAGATGGTGTACTTGTAAAGACTCTTACGTTTAAGTCATTAAAAGTTTTATGAGGGTTTAGAATGAGAAAATGTATCTTTCACATGAGTTATTGTCCCTTTTTTTTGACCAAATGAGTTATTGTCCCTTATGAAATACTCGCGTGGTTATAAGAACTTTGGGCGCACTCACAAAAATAGAAAAAAACTAAAATGAGAAAAGAAAAAAAAAGCAAATAATAAGTATTTTTAAATAATTAAATTATTTTATGTTCAATATTGTGCCCAAAAGTTTTTGTCCATTCAAATATTTTCCATTGCTTATATGTGTGATGCCTATGTATCTACGGTTGAAATTCTTTTTTTCTTCATATTTTCGTATACCCAAAAAATGCATTTATTTTTTATATTTTCTATTTTTTTTAATCCTTAGGGGCGGATGGAAAACAATTTCTCCATCGATGCCAATTTTGAGCAAAACCATACAAAGATAATGAAATAAATTGGTAAACGAATTGTTAATTATAAGCAAATTTGATTTTTTAGGTTCATTCAATTAAACGAATGTATCATTTGATAATTTGATTTAAATATTTAGAGGAATCCCATAAAATAATTTAAAGACACGAAGATGTAAGATTGACTCAAGTCTTTGAAATGGAGGTCCCAAAAATTTATTTTATATAAAATGTAAAGAAAGATATAAAATTCACAAAATATTTTTGGGTGGCCCATCACCTCAACATATATCCCACACGCAATAATGGACCTCTTCCTCAAAAACAAACAATGGAGCTATTCCTTTCTTCACATTATCATCAATTAATTATTAATTAGAGAGACCATGCATTGTGCGCACACTTCCCAATCCTTCATCAACGTGATGCAAATTGCAACCTGCCTTTATGCTGAAAACGACGCCCATCTTATTGCACCCACACTTACAGGTACAACTACAACTTGCCCTCAAGAGTCAAGACTAACAAATTGATGCTGACCAACTTGTACAAGGTAATTTAAGTTTGGATTACGTTAACTGATACCTATGGATCATTGGTTAAGAATATTTTTTACACTTTGAAGGGGTTAATTACACAAATGTTAAGATAATTTCATTATATATTTGATTCTTTAACAAGTGTGTTATATGAACACTTGTTAGTATTTCCCTCAAGTTTAAAGCAATTTATAATTTTAAACTATTTTTTATAATCAATTTCAAATATATGCATATAATAAAACCATAAGAGACATGCCATGACAATCTATCCTTAAAAAAAATGTCACGACAATCTATGTTTTTCTTGACATTATAATATGACAAACTCTAGAGCGGAAAAACCGTGAAATATTTAGGTGATAAAAAAAATTATTTGGACAATAAAAATAATTATTTAATCACTCTAAAAATGCATATAATTTGATTTTTTCTTTCTTTCTTGTGTGCAGGCCAAATACTGTAGTTAAATTTTGTGATCATACAAAACTTTCTCGAAATAATCGCATGTGTATTGCATCATGTGTAATTGAACGGATGCTTAAATTAAAAGAGTTTCATTTATATTATGGTATACCATGTCATATATAAAACACAATTTCCATTGGCCATCTCTTTCTATCTATGTTTTTCTTCATCACCACTATTTTCTCTTTTGATCATGGTTGAAAAGATAATAGGACATTGATTGATATGGTATGAGAGTCAAGTTAACGATGATAATATGGAAATCAGATTCATATTATCTCTAGATGTTAGGGTAGATATTGAAGTTTTATTAGTGTACTACATTGACAAGATTCTTTATGGTTGTCCATTTAATATATGTGGTTAGACATCATCGTCTTATGAGCAATAACTTTTAAATTAAAGTAAGGTCTAAACTCATTTAGCATGATTCTAGAGTCGGATCAAAGATGACAATGTATGAGAGTCCCACATTGCTAAGGTTCCAAAAGTGTTAGATGTAGAGTTAACTTTTGTGAGTGAGATAATCCAAACTCTTTTAACATTCATGTGGACATAAGATGCTTGAAATGCTGACGGACAATTTGGTTCCTGATTTCATTTTGTTTGCAAGAACTTCTTGCTCTCCTCTCTTTTGGCTAGGCAAGTGTGTCTCTTTTATATATGTCATAGTTGGTGGGGCAGAAAATGTAACTAACCATCCAATTCAAAAATCGAATAAATTGTTGATTTCGTCCTTGTTTTAGACCCTATCTAAGTTGGTGGTCTATAAAGTATATTAGAATAACTTTGCTCTGGTGGTATATGTTTGGGACTTAACAGTGTGCTCCTTCAAAGATATCTAGTTCGATTCTTTCAGGTGCTAACAATTGTTGTGTTGAACTAGTCCATATCGAATTTTGCTATAGTTAAAGAATTTGTTGCTTATTGTCAAAAGTTCGATGCTTAATTTGGTGTATACAAATTTACTATTTGAGATATCTAAACCTTAAATATGCTTCTTACATGTCTTTAATTCTCAAAGGAATGAATCATTAGTTGTATGTGGAAAATACCTCGAGAAAAACTTGTTATGATTTGTTTCAACAACTTTTAATCCTATCTAACTAGTTAATTGGATCCCCTTTATGGCCTTACAAACAATGTTAAAAAAAATTGAAGGAGAGTTTTATCATCCTTTATGGTCCTATTCAATTTGAGTGATTAGTCTTTACACTTGTACGCACATAATACCTGATTCACAGCAGAAAATTGTAACTCCTTTTTCCTCATGCACGTCAATACTTTTTTGTTTAATTTTTAAAATAAGAACTTTTGGTTGACTTGGACTTCTACTCTTTTCCGGCTTAGTACTAACGTAAATTATTTTGTTCTGATTTAGTGCTCAACAACTAATTTAGACTATATTTTGTAAAATAATGGAAAATCAAATGTAAGGGGTTGGTACAAAGTTGCACCAATATAAGTTTATCTCATTTCTCTAAGAGTACAACCATGTAGTACGTTAGAGCCAAGAAGTACTAATACTAACAATATTATTGTTAATTTTGGGGATTCCAAAAATGTGAAACATTTGAAACATTGAACACCTTATTATGTTTCCTTCATTTTTATATTTATATGAATGTGTCTAAAAGATTGTGCCTATAGTTTTGTGACTATAGAAGACTTGAGTTTCTTTATCCCCGCATTTTTTAAAAAATTGACATCGTTTGAAAGTATCATTCAAGACATGGAAAGACAAGGATTTTCACACTTTCAGATGAGTGAATTCACACAAAACCATACCTTTTTTCTTCTTCTGTCCGAAACAATACTTTCAAATGAGGTCGATATTTAAAAAACATGGGGATAAAAGCAACTATATCTATGAATTTGGTGAACAATTGAAAAAAATAAAGACCTTAAGGAAGCCCACCCTAAGAGGAGTCCTTCAAGATTAGATAATTGACATCTTTTATAAATAAAAAAAATGAACCTTTTCTTTGGTCTATCATCTAAGTGGACAACGTGGCTCAAGGAAGGCACTATAGGGAAAAATAGCCCTGTCAACGGTTGCTTACTTTGTAGTTTATACAATAGGGAATGAATTTTAGTACAAAAAGTGGTTCTCTTGGGATATGATATGTGACATGTCTCAATTTTTGCGATGTTCTTGAAGCTAAGCCTTTGAGTGGGTTGTGATGGTACCAAAAACAATAATATTGGATTCGAACTTTTTCATTAACAAATGGACATTTATATAAGGACAAGTATTGGGTTGGTGGTGTTGCCATTTGAGCATCATGACATATTTGTAATTGAAATGGAATCTTATCTAAATGCCATGTATGTATGGTTAGAAAAAAGGCCAATTTGATTCTTCACTATGTGACACTAACCATAAGTTTTCACATCCTCTTTTAGGAGATGTTGCTTTTTTGTGTCTCTTTCATATGTTGTTGTTTTATTTCCCTCCATAGGTTGTGGAGCAAATGCCATACACATTTTTTTTTTCTCTTCATTTCTTCACGATGATCATGAATGAAATAGAAATTATAGAAGCATATCCACTTTGGCTACATTGATATTTCCACTTAAGTATACAATTTTTTTGTACTTGTCTCCTAAAGTTTGAACATTTTATCCATCACCCCCCACCAAATTTGAAATCACCTAACCCACGCCCCACCCATTATCTCTATCTCTATGAATGTGAACTATATACGTGCCAGATTCTTAAACAGCCAACTTAAACTCTAGTGGGAACATTCCTGACTTTTTTTTAGAAATACGTTGTTGACACTTCTTAAAAAGGCTGAAAAAACACTAGTATATAAGATGCAAATGCCCCGACAATAGTTAATTGCTGATACAAAGAACCGGCTGCAGCTAACTACCGAGGTTTCATTGGTAGTTAACTGCCGATGCTCTGTTATAAGAACAGAACAGACATAGGAATTTCCAACTCCATTGTTGTAGTTTTGGGATTCTTAGGCGCGATTTTGTCAAAGCTAAAGCAATTCAACGCCAATTCTGAGCACAAAATCAAGTAAGTGCTTTGAATTCTATTGCATCGGTTTTTTTTATTGAATTGATAGATTTTGTGGATAAATTGTGACATATTTAAGTTTTGTTGATTTTTGATTTTTGATTTGATGATGTTTGATGTTTATGATTTGATTGATTTGTTAGATGTTGATTAGAGTATAATTGATTGAATTGTGTTAGAAAATGTTAGGAATTGTTAGGTATTGATAGAAAATGTTAGGAATTGTTAGGTATTGTTTGAAATTGTTAGGAATTTGTGGTAGAATTTTTAGGATTAGAGTAAGTTTTGATTCGATGTTTGCATTGTGTAGATATGTTTCAGAAATAGAGCGATGCTGCTCGATTACAAAAAGAGTGTGAGAAGAAGAAAGCAAAATTGACTGTGACATGGCACGGAATCGAATGTGATGGTTCTGTTAAAAAAAGCAATTCAAAGGTGTCGGTGTACAATCAATCCAGGTTGAGGAGGAGCAAAAGGACTTGTTACTTTCGTCCTCAACCAAAAGCAGGTGCTCCAGAGACTGTCGAGGACAACCCAATTGACTTATGTGACAAGGAAGATGATTAAATGTAATGGCTTGTAATGTCTAATTGTTTTGTACATTTTGCTTTACAGTTTGGTACTTTAAATAAAGTTGCGCATTAAATAATTTCGATTAAAGTTGCGTATTGAATAAGTTTGATTAAAGTTGCGTATTTAATAAGTTTGATTAAAGTTGCGTATTGAATAAATTCGAATATAGTTGCAAAAATACACAAAATCAATTTAAAAAATACACAATTTTATTTAGTTTTAATTTCATCTACATTACATTACATTCTCTCTAAAATATGTGGTATCATCATGATGTTGAATTTAAATATAATTATTGAAAGTTTGCAAAAAATGTTGGCATTGAAGTGTCGTATACTTCGGGTAAGGATTTGCAGCATCCTATGAAAAGTCAAAAGAATGAAGAGAACACAACACATGTATTCTATCAAATCAACTTTATAAATTCTCACATCAAATTCCCTCATATACGATGAGTAATCACACAAAGGAATGCATTTCAAGAGGTTACTTTAAACTTAATTTTACTGCCCTGCCAACTGACAAGTTTCAATTGACAGAGGAGTATGATCAAGCTCAAAGGAACCTCTTAGAGGTGCATTCTCGTCATCATAAAAAAGAATGCTTCCAAGAGGTTGCTTTGAGTTTAATCTTACTGCCCTGCCAACTGACAAGTTTCAATTGACAGAGGAGCACGATCAAACTCAAAGAAACCTTTTAGAGGTGCATTCCCTTCTGTGACACTCATCATATACGAAGGAATTCGATGTGAAAACCTATAAATTTGATTTGCTAGAATACATGTTGTGTTCTCTTCATTCTTTGAGTTTTCAAAGAATCTGCAAATCTCTACCCTAAGTATACGACACTTCAATGCCAACATCTTCAACAAACTAACAAGAATTAAACTTAAATTCCAACAAAATAAAGACAACACATAATAACGATGCTACCTAAACATAATTTTCTGGCAGAATCAAACTGTTGAGAATATCTTCAGGCGATCTCAGCAATGTAGCTTCCAACTCAATTACCGGGAACATGCGTTCCCGATAATATCTAGAGAACATGATTCTCACGCAGTCATCGTCTGTCAGCATTATCTTTTTGGTCTGCAAATAACCGGGACGTGCATGCTGAAGGTCCTCCACCCTCCATGTGTCTCCGGGGTTGAGTCCTTGATTGATTTCGTTCAGTTGATCCTTCAGATCCTTTAACGTGATATCGACCCGGATCTTGAACAAATGACGGTTTCCACCGTTGAAACGTACTTGAGCTTTGAACAAATGACGCTCCATTGTTTCATATCTACACCATAAAAAATTAAAAAGTCAATGAAAAACTCATTCAAACATTTCATCAAACACTTGGAGTGAAAATTATACATAAACCCTAAAAATAATAACTACGCATAAAATGCAAAAAATTTAACAAAATTAATCAACTTATATCGACTCTTAAAATGAATCATATACTCTTACTTGTAAATCTACTCAAAAACTAAAATTTAAAAAAAAAAGAAAACACCAAAATTTAAATTAACCTAAAACTCATAACTATAACATAAAATACAAACATTTTAACAAAATTAATCAACTTACATCCACTCTAAAAATGAATCATCATATCTTACTTGTAAATCTACTCAAAAACTAAAATTATATAATTAGAAAAACAACAAAATTTAAATTAACCTAAAACTAAAATTATATAAAATAAAATTAAAAAAAACAATAGCACTATGATAACTTACTTGTAATTTTGTTGAATAAATTTGGATGAACTACTCTAAAAATGAATCATCATATCTTACTTGAAAATCTACTCAAAAACTAAAATTATATAATTAGAAAACTACAAAATTTAAATTAACCTAAAACTAAAATTATATAAAATTAAAAAAAACAATAGCACTATGATAACTTACTTGTGATTTTGTTGAATAATTTTGGATGAATTTTGAAAAAGTGAGAGATTGGGTGATTTTGGTAGAGAATTTGAGAGAGATTTGGTAATGGATGAGAGATAAGGGAAGAGTGAGTTCTATCTGTATTTGCATCAGGATCGCATCGGTAGTTAACTACCGATGGATGCCGCGGCAGTTAACTACCGCCGGTTCTTTGCGCGTCGGCACTTAACTGTCGCTGGGGGTGTTTTTCAGCGTTCTATGATGTGTCAACAACAATTTTCCTTTTTTTTTTATTGGTCCTTGTGATTTTTTTGGATCAAATAAGTCTCCAAGTGGCTAAAGTGTCTCCAGGCCTATGGCTATAGGCCCAACCTAGCTACCTGTATGGTGTTGAGAGTTTCTTAATCACTCTTCTTAGGTTTGCATTATGAAATCTGAAAAGTGTTAGGGTGTTGAAGAGTATTTTTAATGTGTTTTCACGTTGTTCGTTTTTACATAATTCAAAATATTATTGGGCATGTGAGAAGTGTGTGAGAAGTAAGGAGTTGAGAAAAGAAATTCTCTAAGGAGCTGGGTTATGATGAAATTGGACTTCAAAGTCGAGATATGCATTGCAAATAGATTTTTGAGTTATGCATTGTAAATAGATTTATTTGCGATAAAAAGGATAATTTGAGAATTTTCAGAAAATGTAGAGATATGCCAATTAGGTGGGGGTATTCTATTCCTATCAATTTCTTCAAAAATTCTTTTTTCTATTCTTATCAATATTCCTTAGGCAACTTCTTTTCCCACCAAATTGAGTTTCTCACACGCCTTATGTTCAAATTATAGAATTCAAATGACATAAATACCCTATAAATTTCTTAAAAACATGTTAAAACATTTTGAATTTTAAAATTCGAACAAAGTACAGAAGAAACTCATAGGGTGGACTAGGTAATGCCTATTCCTTATTTATTCATGCACTGCTTCTGGGCTGTGCTTATGTGGTGGTCTAGCCCATTCTTTTTGTTTGTAGACTACAGATCAGTCCAGTTTTGCTTAAAAAAAGAAAAATTTAGTCCATTTTATTTCTATTGGTAAGAGTTAGTTCTTTTGTTATACATTTAATTTGATACTTAAGTAATATTTGAGTCAAAGTGACTTATTATTTTGAGTCAAAGTGACTTATGTCTATCAAACTTAACCCCAAAAAACATTAAAAAGAGGTGAAAATATTTATTTTTTTAAAAATCATAGGTCACTAGTGGTTGTCACCTAGACATAGTTTAATTGAATGTATGCGTAATTTTTATTTTTTTTATACTTTTAGTACATAGAAACTTATCTCTAATTCTTATAAGACAATAACATATTATCTGATTTGTCCCTAATATTTCATCTTTTAAAGTTTAAACACATTAAAAAACATCAAATTTATACGTGTAGATTCATTTATCCTTAATTCATTACTAATAGCATATAAATTCATCAAGGGAAAGACTTTGGCCTTCTGCATGTCCATTCACCAAACTTTTGAACTTGTTTTAATCAAATTGTATTCAAAGTATGCAGTGGATCAATATTAATCAAGAGAAAGTTGATTATGGACTTCCATTCTAAATTATAGGAGTTTTAATTTCACATTTTTGGTAGAGGTTTCTAACCCTGAAGTCCATGTAGTGACTCCTACTTTAGTAGGAGTTGATACATATATTATTATAGCTTTGAAAATTGATCAATATTAATAGAAGAAGAAGAAGAAGAAGTAAATGGATTTGATTTAAAATAAACTTTTTTTAACTTTTAGGTTAGGATTAGTTGTAGGCACCTCATTCTTGGAGGTGTTGTAGACTGAATTTGATTTTTTGTATAAATTTTTCTTTTCATTTGTTGCTCCAACTTCACCTTAGAATCTTGATGAAATAATTCCTCCATATCCATATGACTCTGTAACTCCACTATATCTCTTATTTCGTAATCCATGCCATTTTTTAAATTTCACATTGTTCACTCATCCCTTTGATAATTCATATGGTCGATACTTCCAAATTTGTGTAATATTCTTCAACATTTTATACTCCTTGAGTATGGTTTTGGAGCTTCTTATGTAATGTAAGTTTATATGGTAATGACTTGTAACATATCTATTTCTTATGCAGCAATAGGTCATGCTCTACACCTTACTCTTTCTTTTTGTTGTTGATTCCAGAATGATTTGTGAACTTCAAAGTTGCTAACTTCCATTCTTCCCTAATTAACTTCATGTAACTACATATTTGTTCCAATTTTAGCTATGAATATAAGTATGTTCCTAAAAAAAAAAACAAATGTTCTGCACACTTTTTGGATCAAAAGCCTCAATTTAGAAAGAAGTAGATGAAGAAGCTATGAAGATTTGATTTTTTTATCAAAGTACAACAACATCATATCTAGGCAAGAACGATGAACACATTCAAGAAGGTTTGATTTTTATTAAAATTTTAAACTAGATTGTAACCCTATATCTGAATTTCACAAAAATTGATCCTGAAACTGATATTTACGAACTCAAATATAGAACATCAACAATTACATAATAAGTCTATAGTGATCACTGTTTATTTTTTTGTGCAAATTATCAAGAAACCGAACAAGAATCATATGCACACACAAAATAAATTAAAAAATATACAAATTAAAATAACCAAAAGAAACTAAAAAGACTGGAATTTATTATTGTCAATAATCAATTCAAAATACATTCGACAGTGACAAGAACAAGAGTCTTGATATACATGAGTTATGCTTCCAAGATCCAGTCTCCCCAAACCAATTCTTGATGAACCCTAATCTGATCACAAAGGTAGTAAATAGTTTGATGGCAATAGTCAAAATACACACTATAGTAGTAACTCTTTTCCATGAGGATATTCTCGCTTGCGATTTTCCCTACCCACCAACCATCGTTATCAAAAACATCAACTTTATGATTGAGTTCAAACTTCAAAGGATTACAAACACGTGGCGGTAATGGACGAAGATCTTTTGGAAAAAGTGTTTCCATAAGAAGTTCAGACTCGTCATCTCTAAGAAGATTCTTGTATTGGATTACATATTTTCCACTCTCTGGACATGAAACAATTGTAGCTTCAAAGTATGAACCTACAAACCCTTCTTCTTTGCTGCATACTTTTACTTTGTGTTAACTCTTGCTTTTACGGGAAAGACACGGTAATTTAGAGTTCGATCTGAGGTATAATAAATTAATTATTTAGGTCACCAAAAAAGCAATTAATTTATGTAAAAACACGTTACGCATCTTGTTACTTAGAGCACCTCCTACATTCATGCCACTCAATATATTATATCACTTCACACTTTCTAATTATTTTTTTGGGTAATACACTTTCTAATTATTTAAACCATTTAACTATATTTTTAAATATTCATACCACTCATCCAAAACTTTAAAATGGGTTCCATTAATCTTATAAAATATACTTCAATTTTATATTTTACATTAATACATAAAAAACATCATGCCAAACAAAAAAC
>Ga0315913_1007620_pt1 | contig 12944 bp, 13 predicted proteins | sample MpolsnodulesMG_FD_207736 | JGI IMG/M metagenome (GOLD analysis project Ga0315913, IMG submission 207736) | Medicago polymorpha root nodule microbial communities from Los Angeles, California, United States - small nodules | ecosystem: Host-associated > Plants > Roots > Nodule | place: USA... | reverse complement strand
TATACCTTCTTTTTTAACAAGCCAGTCATGTAGTATACCTATTTTGCAGAGTACCAATTTTGAGCACACTTGGCATCAACAGAGAGATCAACTTTAAGAATATTCTTGCCATAAAAGGGTTTGGACATGCACTCAACAACTATGGACTTCGCAACCTCAGCTGACTCCGTCGGTCCTTCCAATATGACTTCATCATGAACCTGCTTTGCCATATTCAAAAACCTTAGCAAACAGTAACAAGGTAGCTTGTGAATAGATATCTAAAAACATTCAAGTAAAACTAATCTTGATGATGCATGTGTGGTTGTCAATCGCATATTGTGGAAAGTAGTGGTTTGTTCAAATTTTACTACGCAACAGTGCTATAGCGCCAATATATCTACCATTTGACAACATTCTACACAGCGTATCGCAAACAATAGCGGTTTGTTCAATTTTCGCTCGCTAAGTTGTGGTGGTATAGCACCGCTATCTAACAATATTGGTGGTTGTATGGCCAACTTCTCTTATCTTTCAATTGATACACAATTTATACATACCAATAAAAGTGAGCAAGAAAATGAGCAATAAGGAAATAAGAGCATGGAATTACCTGTAGAAGTAACTTCCACCCAAGCTCCTTCAACTTTTTATTATTAGAAATTTGTATCATAGCACACATGGCAACATCAGCAGCACTACCCTGTTGCATTTAACAAATCAGAAACCCATAGAGAAAGATCTGTATCATGAATGTGCTATTGTGACGTTAAATACAACTAACGGTAATAGTTTCTATAAAGCACTAGTTGAACTATCACTTTCATACAAACTTTGAATATGATAATAGATTTATAAGTGGGTTTTGACAACATTATTTCATTATTAATTGTTTTCTTAAAGGGATAATTTCCAAAGATGTAACTGATTGTATTGTAGACCTAGTCTAGTAAGAAATAGTCTGTTTTTCTTCTGGTTTGATGAACAATTTACATATTAGATTCACCATAACGTGATTGCTAAACTTGAGAGTATATATTGCATTAGTTTATTCAAAAGAAGTTAAGGACCTGCACTGGAGTATTAATAGCAGCTCGTTCAATGTGACCTTTCTGGTAAGTATTAGCTTGGGCCATCAAAGGGAACCGCCGCGCTCGCCCTAGTAATGTGTAGACACAATGGTACTCGCGGGCTTCTTTTTTACGCTCCTCTTGCCATTGCAAAACTTCTTTTCTATCGTTGTACCAAAGGTCAACTGTTTTCTTAGCTTCTTTCACAGTAACCTGAAAGAAAAAACATGTGAACTTTTCTTGACAACGAAATAATAAATCGTGGACACTCGTCAGCATTATAAATCTCTCATAATAAGTAATAGAACTTGACATACCCCCCAATCCTTAGAAAGTCCTACTGGAGTCTTCCCATATGCAATTGAGAAGTTAAGCATTTTAGCTTTTCGCCTTTCAGAACCAAATGCATCCTAAAATGGAGGGGAAAAAATACAAATAGAGTCATGAACAAATTATGGAAAAGATATTTGCAATGCTAAACCGATAATTCAAGCTTCTATACCTTCAATAGAGGCACTGGAGGTTTATCTTCACCAGGCTGAGGGTGCCACTCAAGAAGCACTTCCTTTTTCTCAACTGCTTCACGAATATATGGATACATATTCATTGCAGTCCTTGAATGGAAATCTCCACCGGCTTTAAAAGCTTCCATCATGCTCTTACAGTTGGCAAGATGTGCCAGAATCCTAAGTTCAAGCTGTAACAAAACATAAGTACATAACATCGTCAACAGAATGAAAATTGTAGAAAATATTCCAAACAGATACGCGATATGAACTATACTAACCTGTCCATAATCAGCAACTATAAGAGAATTCCCAGGCGCAGCGATGAATGCTTGACGGATTTTGTATCGGTCTTTTTCCAAAGCAGGTTGATTCTAATTCATGAATTGCTATGTATTAGATTAAGTCTCTATCCTTTTCAAAATCAATTATTAATCTAGTACACGTAATACCCAAATAAGAATATCAGAATTCAATTTAAAATCATTGGGATGCATAATGCAGCCCAACTTTAGGGTTCAATCCAAATGATTGTGTTCAACAAAGTGGTATCAAGACTAAGTAGAAATTATTGGGAAAAACCCAAGTCCCACATCGGATAGACAAGACTCTTGAGAAGAGTATATAAAGAGGAGGCAATCCTCAACTTACAAGCCGGTTTTGTAAGGTTGAGTTAGGCCCTAAATTCAACATAAATCATTCAATTACGTAATGTAAAATTGTATGAAGAGGCTTTGGTTAGTACAAAACCAAATAAACCAAGTTTGATGAGATGTTTTTTGTTGATAAATGAATATATTAAAAGAAAGAAAGAAAGGAGACATTGTACATTTGAGAGGAGGTATCCAGAATCAACTCTTGAGTTGAAATATTACATGGAGGCCTAAAAATAGTTTTATATCTTTGACAACCTCAGTCACCAAAGAGCACTTCGAAGTTGAAGCATGGACAATCCATATAACTATTCGACCTTCTGTTTTTTTAATTTTCGCAGTTGCCAAACTTTAATTTCAAAGAACAAGGGAAGAAAGAATGGAGTGGAAACCCAAGAAAGGATTTACATGTCTAATAGGAACAACTCCTACTAAAAGGAGATATTACATTTTAGGTCAAAAGAGAATTATAAAGCCACCAATTAAGAATTTAGCATCAACAAAATCTTATGAAACCAATTAAACATACATGCACAAAGATGAAAGTCGATGATCAAATAAATAGTGCTTACAAAATTTCAGGCTCGCAACTACCACTATTAAAATGAAATATTCTAATCAAAATCTAAATAAGTCATGCAATTTAGAATTACCTGCAGATTTGGCCGTCTAGCTGACAAGCGTCCTGTCTCTGTGTTGATATTTAAGGAGCAGTGAACACGGTTATCCTTTCCTGATATATTATGTCCCTGACATAAAGAAACTATGAAGCTACGTAGAACAGGTTCAGTTCTATATCTTATATATTATATATTTCAATTCAATATTGTGGAACAACAAATACTTCTAGACAACAATAAAATACACCAACATCACGTATTTAAAAGAGAATATGGCCTTCAGTAAAACATAACAGGTAAACAAGAAAATACCATCAATTTCTTGTGGACAAGATATATGGAAGTTGTTGCTTGTACTAGTTTCAACAAAAAAAAAAAAAAAAGCTTGATCAAATGCTTTAAAATAAGATCACCATACTTCAAATGGCAGACACCTTCACAAATTATAGATGTGCGATATTACTACTAACACTTTATCGACTCTATTTTCACTACAAGGAACTGGACAGCCATAATGAAATAGACCAAAAACACTTGAAATGCATACCTGCAGGGGTAGAATGAAATTCGAAATCAGAGAGTTGATTGAACTGACTTCACATAAAGCAGCAATTGCATGGCAAGCTTCTCTCCCTTCTTTCTCCGTTGGAAAAGCAGAAAAGGCTGTTCCATATGCAGAATTATCAACTTTCGAAACCTCAATATAATTTTGAGAAAGATTTCCATGTTCATCATCATCATCATCATCATGATCATCATCTAAGTCATAAATCTCATCAGTAAAGTCAAAATCAGACGAAATGTTTCCAGCCAGGATCTTTAAAGCATCACCACTAACCGACGGCCAACCACTGGCTGTGTACATTTCTGTCTTCAAGGTATAACCTAGGCTCTTCACCTTCATATCACGAAATTTTTTGGGAGCCTTCTTTCCTTCTTCAATCACTTCATCAACATTGGGAACTTTGAATATACGCTCAGTTGGAAGTGCTAGATTGGAGTCTTTTCTGCAATGAGAACAATATCTTTCAGATAGTTTGTCATAAACAGCACAATTCATAAAAAAAATGTGACCTTTTCTCCTTCATGAGACACATGCAAAAATATCAAAGTAGATACTAACATTCACGAATACATTAAAATTACAATAATCGGACTGTTTGCTTGATAAATATTTCAGGCTTCAACTAAGAATCAAATTTTTTACAATTGAATCAAGTAGTACACACAAGTCATAAGATTAAGAAAGAAAAAAAAGAAAGAAAAAAAAAGGTGCACCTGTTCAAGGTACCACCAAAAAGCAGCTGGCGCAACTGTAAATCGCTTCCAACATTCATATACTTGGCATCGGGACAATACCTACATGCCCATTTCCTGAATCTATCAACAGCTATCTCTTGCTCTACTTTGGCAACCTTTTCTATGCCTTCAAGATACTCCCGATCAACTAGCATTCCCTCAGATTCCATTCGGACTAGAATCTCCCCAAATGGGCGCCAATATTCATTGTAGAAATCATACATAGTTTTCCCAGAAACTGGTACACCATCAAATTTCCACGGCATGTCTAAAAGATAGCTCTGTAGGCTCTCATACAGATTCAAAGTGCTTTTAGCATCTAAGGCAGAATAACATATCCAAGGTATGCGCTCATCTCTCTGCAGATCTTCAACAGGGGCAATGGTAGTAATTTTACCCTCAGATCCATCTTTTTTCACCTTTTTCTTACCAAATATAGTTTTCATCGACACTTTACCGATCAAATCCTTTTCATGGTTAAACTGAGACCTTGACATGACCTTTTTGTCGCCTGATAGTTTTTCAAGAGAATAACCCCCATTTAATTGTCTTGATGAATCCCATAACCGTGCCATATGCATTGTATCAGCATGAAAACCAGAAACCTTGAATCCATAGTTTTCTATAACATGACAGTCAAAGCTATAATTATGCCAGACCTACACAATGCATCAGTGACTCGGTTATTTCAAATATTATTTGTAATCCAAAGCCATATCATTCATACAGCAGAAACCATAGAATTACAGCACAAGCAAAGCTGCATTTTGAGGTGAGTGATAGGATTAAGAATGTATAAGGGATAGAAGAAGAAAGAAAAGTTCACCTTCATGATCGAAGGATCGCTGAAAAAATTAGCAAATTTTTCTAAAATCTCTTTGCCTCCACCATCAAGCACATCTACCCAGATACAAGATTTTCCACCTCCAAAATCTGCGTCTGGACCACCATAAATGCTGAAGCATGTTATCTCCCCATGATCTACAGGTGTTTCTTGTTTGACATCAATCTTGGCTACCTTTGAAGAGAATGAGATCAGCAGAAAAAATATGTTCGTCATTTATACAAATTAGTTGAACTAGTGATCAAAGTACGCATACACTGACACACAAGTGAAAATAGTCAAAATAATTATACCTCGGTATCACATGCATAAATAAGATGCCGGTATTTTACTGTGATCATCTTAACAACCTTTTCTGCGAGAGGAATATTATCAACCACCAGAATATCTTCATAGATACAACAGAGTCTGTCCTGAAGTTTTGACTGGTCGGTACGGCGAGCCTTTCTATCAAACGTCGCATCAGTTGAGTCTATTGCAGTTTCCTCCGAAACATCATCACCATTAACTTTAGTAATTTTCTTTTCACTGATCTCCAATGCAGATTCGTTAAACTGATGGACCACAGTTTCAGAATCTGTAAACATCTTTGAATTGTTTAATACAGAATATTGAACAGAAGATGAGACATGTTCACCATGACCTTGCCGTACAAGATTGCTAACAACATCCGTAGAAGAACCTTGTCTCCGACCAATGGAAGCAAATCTATTAGATACATGAGAGCCATTACTTTTCCTCTCGTATTTATGTGTCCTGTTGATTTCCTTCTTACCTTCAGCTAACTTATTTTTTGCTAAAGTCCATCCTCTATTATCACCACCAGCCAATTTTCTTTCAGTGGCCATTGTGGAAAGTTCAGGATTGCAAGGAGCCACATCCACCTTCCTAACTTGTGTTTCAGAGGAATGCAAAGAATTCACCTCTTCCTCCACTGTCATTTCCTCTAACATGCTAGCTGATGCATTTGAAAACTTCTTAAATGTAACGCAAACTGGATTCTTGTATGGGAAATTATGTTTATATCCAGTGTTATTGTGTTTATCTAACCCCAAAGATGTCAACTTTGGACACAATAAATCTGCTCTAACACAATTACTATGCATAGTGCTATTTCGAAGGCTGTTGCTAGCAATCTGGATTGCCTTGATTTTTCTTCTACAGTTCATATCATACAATGAAAATAAAGGTGTCAATTGAATGAAAACAAATAGCATATTATTATACCGCAATGCACCAGATAAGAAAAACTCCATCTATAACTGTGTATGTGTGGTAAAATAATACAGGCTTCCACGTATACCAGAGATATAACGATAAAAAATTGAGGAAACTATCACTTTGTTCTCTTCTCTTAATGTGTGAGGTGTTGTCGTTATAGTCCTTGAAAGTGTCAAAACTTCAAAAACACCTTAGAGTGTGTCTTGTGTTAGTAACTTCATGAACTAAACTCACAATCAGAAGATACATTTGAGAACCAAACTAACTAACCAAAGATACATTTTAGGACCAAAGTGACAACAAAAGACACATCCAATGATATTTTTTGAAATGGAAAATTCTGCTTATCACAAACATCAATTTCATGAAAGATAACGAAGGTTGTAACATTTCTCAACTCCACATCTACCCCTCCCGAGTTATCCGGCAAACAGGGGTTGAAAATTTGACCAATGTTTTAAAAAAAAACATGTAAGCATTCACGATATATAGCAATACTCTTCTATAATGAGGGTCGTGCTAACAAGTGTCTTAAGGGTGTTGTTTAAGGAACCTTAAAAAGGAAATTTTGTGTTGAAAATACAAGTCAAATACTTGTCAAAGTCATAAACACACACTTTACTATACAAAAATTACTTTTTTTTATTCCTTGAACAGTGCCCTAAGTGCACTTGTTAGCATTTTCCTTATAACTACAATACATTCAGGAACTACAATGGCTGTATAGCATATTCAACTACTTAAACGGTTATTTACTCATAAAAATCTCCACTATCCATTAAATAGTTTGCTCAATATTTCCACATTAACAATAATTAATCCCGGTATATCATCCCTAATAACAAGTTTAACACTATTTTTTATCACAAGTACTTACTAGTTACATTACATGAATTAAAAAAATTGAAACATAATCCTCAAAATTCTCAAACTTTAAAAACAAGAGAGGAAATAACAACCACTATAAACCATTAAACTCAGCATTATGTTCAAGTAAAAAACAAAACATAAAAAACAACACTTTCAGCATGTTTTTTCTATGACTAACATGAAGAAAAAAATTGACTTATTTTTAAAGAATATTTAACCAAAAATTCAAAGACCCAATGAAGAAAAGATGAAAAATTTGGAGTTAAATTTTTTTTTGAAGATATGGGCAAGTAAAATATGAAAGAAGGTGAAAAAGAGGAGTGAGAGTGAACCTGTGGGGAGTAAGTGAAACGAGAGAAGAGCATGAAGATAAGGAGAGGGAGAAAGGGCGAGAGAGACGGCAGCATAAAGGGCAATATGGTCTTAACGAAGTGGACTGTGTAGCGGCCTCCATTGTTGCGTCTTCTGCAACTTCAATGGCTTCTTCGCTTCTTCTATTCTATTCTATCATCAAACCTTAAATATTTAATTTAAGAGAATAAAAATACTACTATTATACCCTACAAAATATACCCTAAAAAATACTACAATTATATAGTAGTAGTTGCCACGTAAATATATAATTAGAGGAATGTTATTTGAACAACTAATTTAGTTGATATCTTATATGACAACCATATTTTATAAAGAAAATGTAGGTATTTACACGAAAACCAAAGCAATAGAGAGATAAAGTAAAAAATAACGTGAGTATGGGAGAGAAAGTTGTCAACAAATAGATGTTCAAATATCATTTCTCATATAATTATATTGCCGGCCCATTTATCATAGAGGAGTGTTATTTGAACAACTTTTAATTGACAACTTAGGGGGAAAACCATAATTTGCAAAGAAAAAATAGGTATTACACGAAAATCAAAGCAATAAAGAGATAAAGTAAAAAATAATGTGAATATGAAAGAAAAAGTTGTAACAAAAGTTGACACAAAATAAATGTTCAAATATCATTTCTCTTTCTCATATGTTATATACATGATTTTTACTTTACACCTCCAAAAGCGATTTTTGTTCCTAAAAAAAATTGAATTTTTTAATAATTTTAGTACGATAACCTGCAAAGATATTTCGAACTCATATGTTTATAGATTAAAATAATATTATTAATTTTATAAAAATATATATATTTTATATAATAAAAATCACAGATTTTTTTCCTTAAAAAAATCACATATTTTTTAAGAATATGTCTCTTAAAACAGCTTATCATTTTAAATATTTTTTAAAAATTTACTGTCTAAGAAAACGTAGTAAAAAAGTGAAATTCTTAAAATAACTTTTAATGAGAGTTGGGCCAATGTTTGCTCATATTTTTGAGGGATACTCGGTGGGATCAACTAATCATATGGCGGTTTCTAACCTTCAGTTTGCTGATGACACCTTGTTGTTGGGTGTCAAGAGTTGGGCAAATGTTCGAGCCATGTGGACGGTGTTATTACTGTTTGAGGCGATGTCTAGTTTGAAAGTCAATTTTCATAAAAGTATGCTTGTTGGGGTGAATATTTCTGAGTCTTGACTAGTAGAGGCAGCCTCAATTCTGAATTGCAAGGTTGGTCATGTTCCGTTTATGTACTTGGGCCTCTCTATTGGGGGCAATCCTAGTAGGTTGGCGTTTTGGGATCATGTGATGTATATCATTAAGTCTAGATTGTCTGCGTGGAAAAGTCGTTTTTTGTCTTTTAGGGGTCGACTGACACTGCTAAAATTCGTTCTGATCTCATTGACTGTCTATGCTCTTTCTTTCTTCAAAGCTCCATCAGGTATTATCTCTTCCATTTAATCTCTATTTAAAAAAAAAAATTGGGGTGGGAGTGAGGATCATAGGAAAATACCTTGGATTGGTTGGAACACTATTTGTCCTAGAAAGGAGAATGGAGGGTTGGGGGTTATGAAGTTGAGGGAGTTTAACTTATCTTTGTTAGGGAAGTGGTGTTGACGGTTGTTGGTTGACAGAGACGGGTTTTGGTATAGGGTGTTGGCTTCTAGGTATGGTGAGGAGGCAGGGCAGTTGGAGGTAGGGGGCCGGAGTTGTTCTTATTGATGGAGGGAGGTGGCTAGGATTAGAGATGGTGTTGGAGAGGAGGGTGAGAGTTGGTTCTCAGAGAGGGTGTCGAGAAAGGTAGGTGATGGGGCATCCACTCTTTTTTGGCGTGACCGGTGGTTAGGGGAAACTCCTCTTTGTCAGCGTTTTAGTCGTTTGTTTGAGTTAGCAGAGGATAAGTCGATTTCAGTAGCATCAATGTTCTCTTTAGGTTGGGAGGAGGGGGTGAGGCGTGGAACTGGGGGAGGAGGTTGTGGGCATGGGAGGAGGAGTTGGTAGCGGAGTGTAGGTTGTTACTTGCTAATGTTACTTTGCAGATAAATATTTCAGATACTTGGCAGTGGCACCCAGATATTACATGGGGTTATTCAGTGCGTTCAGGTTACCGGACGCTCTCTGCTCAGATTCCTCCGGTGCTAGACGATTCAGAGAAACTTATATGGCACTCTCAGGTTCCATCAAAGGTCTCTATCTTAGTTTGGCGGTTGCTTCGAGACAGGTTACCAACAAAATCAAACCTCATAGACCGCGACATTATTAGTGTGGACGATTCTCTTTGTGTGGCAGGCTGCGGTCAAATTAAAACCGCTCAACACTTGTTATTAATTGTAATTTTTTTGACTCGCTATAGCAGTAAGTCAGATCGTGGCTTGGTTTTTCAGGTGTTGATCGCAACATCCCAAGCACACACTTCTCTCAATTTACAAATTACTTGGGAGGCAGGAGAAGTTGTAGATCATTTCTTTAGCTTTTGTGGCTTCTTTAAGTGTTGCTCATATGGAAAGAACGTAATAATAGAATTTTTAATAATGTTCATTCTTCCATTATGGACATTTCGAAAAAAGTAAAGTTCCACGCTTAAAGGTGGTTAAAGGCGAATAACGCATCTTTGTGTACAGTTGCGAGCAGTGGTGGTCGAACCCATTGTGTTGTTTGGGTATCGGCCATTGCTAGTCTCTGCATATATTTGTCAAACATTTAGTTCTTGAACGTCCTCTTTAGTTCACCTTGTGCTTAAGAGACGTCTCAGTTGTTATTAATATATTCCATTTTAGTTTCTTAAAAAAAAAATTAATGAGAAACTATTTAAACTATATTCTCATTTGAATTTTTTCCTAAAAAGAATCTCTTTTAAAAAATTATAACAAACTATTATTTTATGGGATATTTTATATTTCACAAGGGAATCATTAATTGAAAGAGTGAATTCTTTGGACTTTCTTCATACTTGTTTTGAAAAGAAAAGCTTTCCTCTCTTGAGAAAAAAACCATGGTCGTACATCTTCCTTCATCTCCCCTGTTATCCAAACTCTTTAATAACAAGATGTAGATCTAAACTCAAGTGGTGTGACAAGATCTGACTCCGCACTACCTTTCTAGCCACTCGACGTCGGTTTTTTGGGTTATCCTTCGGTGGCCGTCACTCTCCTCCGTCGTTTTCTCTAAAGGCGTGGTAGGGGATGGTTTCGATCGCTCACAACTGTGTTGTAGCTTGTTTTTGCTTCCTGTTTTAGATCCGATTTCGATTGGGTCTTTTGTGGTTTTCACGACCTCAAGCTTCTCTCTTCCAAGCCGGTGGTGCTCGCTCACTCTTCCGTCGTCGATGGTGAAGTAGTAATAAACGTCACAAGAAAGGAGGGGTTTGAATTGTGACCCTTTTAAAAATTATTCATGAAAGTTAAGTTTAGATTTATATACTCAAAAATGTTCTTGGTGTATGTTAGTTCAACAATATTAGAGTATATAACAATTAATTGATTAGAACAAAATGTTCTGAAGAATGATTATAAGAAGAATGAGAAAAATGATGTTAAGTTAAAATATAAGATTATTTTAACAAGGACCAGAATGTTCTGGAGAATGATTAATATAAGACAAAATGATAAAACAGTATTATATATTGAGTTTAAACTTTAGTCAAATATTTAAGCAGTTGTTTTATCTTGGACCAGAATGTTCTGGAGACAGTTTAATATTGAATAAAATGAAGCAACAATATTAATGATTGATTAGGGACCAGAGCACTCTGGATTAATTTGATAGTGATTAATTAGGACCATAATATTTTGGAGATTAATATAAGTGTGATAATGTGTGTGTGTTGTGTAACTTTAAAGAGAGAGAGAGAGAGAGAGAGAGAGAGAGAGAAAGAGAAAGAGAGAGAGAGAGAGAGAGAGAGAGAGAGAAGAAGAAGAATAACGCAGGAGAGTTATCATGGTTCACCAAACCCGGCTACTTTCAGTCCCAACACCCCGTGTGAGATTATCCACTATAGTTTTCTTGCTAACAGAAACTTCTGACTAACACTATAAGATCTTGATCACACCAGATTAGTCTGTTACACCTGTATTATCAACCTCAACGGGCTTCTACAGTTCTTTGCACACTAGCAAAAAAAAGGTTGGAATTTTCTATCTCAAACTATTAAGCACAATAGACTTGAGAAGTACAACACACTTTGTATAATGAGATTTGTTTGGATCAAATAAATAATCAACACTTGTTTGAGTTTTACAATAGCAAATTCGAAAGAGAAGATCCAAGAGATATAGTGAGAGAGCTTGGAATTTGCTTTGTTTTGTGAAGAGCTTTGTTTGTAGTGATGATTTTCACTTGAGAGAATATTAGCTTTCAAAAATCTTGCCTTTAACCTTCAAAACCACTTGTATTTATAGGCGAGGAGTGTCTTGGTGATCAAGAGAGAAAATAGAGTTGTTGGACACGTTTTTGATAGTTGTCCAAAGATTTTTCTTTTCTTCTTAAAAATATCAAGAACGTTCTCAGAATGTTCTGTCTGATTGCCTAGCTTTTGCTAGCACTGTTGCTTGCTTGATTGCGCATGAGAGAACCAGCTGTAATGTGTTGTTTACTTGTTGCCCAATGCTGATTATGTCATTGTCCTTTGCTTTAATGATGTCATGCCTTAATAAGCCATGTGCTCTTTTCCATGAGATATTTTATTTCTAATGGGCTTTAAAGCTTCCAAATGGGTTGAAACCTTTTCTTATGGCCCAAGAGACATTTCTTAAAATATAATCAGCCATGCTTACACGTTGTGCAGACTTGTTTATCTTTGATGTACTGTTTCAATTTCTTCGTATATGCCAGAACGTTCACAATACATTCTCATGAAACAAATTCTAACAAAACGAATTAGTAGATAACAAGATTAAATAAATATAATATGTTTGTAATCTTTAAAACATCAAATAAGGATTTTGTCTCAACAGATGACTCTTCCGTCTTGGTTTTTCTATGTTTTTTGTTTTTGTTTGCCTGTTTGTATTTGTTGTTCTGTTTGTACTGTACTGTGCTTTGTTTTTTTTGTTTTTGGTGTTGCTGATCAGAGATTGGAGGGCATGGTAATAGTTGTGACCTGTTTTGGTGATTCTGTTTCGCAAACCCGAAAGGGTATGGTTCTTTAAACTCGTAAGGGTTGTTTGGTTACTAATATGTATTGGACTCATCCCATGATCTGGGTTCAAACACGTCTGAAACTGGTTGTGTTGGTGGTCTGTGCTTGTGTTGTAGCAACAAAAGTAAGTATTTGTGTTATCGTCTCCACAGGGACTGGTGCGATATTCTAAGCCGTTCAACAATCAATATCGTTCTGAGCTAGGGTTGTCGGGTATTTTGTTTCATAAACTATCAATTAAGAATTTATAAACGGGACGAGAGTTAACAGGGAAGTAAATATGCTGGGATTAAACTTCATCAACCTACTCGTACATATTCTCGGATTTGGGTTGCGGATTCTAACTATCAATTGATATTATCACATATT
>Ga0315913_1007618_pt1 | contig 12946 bp, 3 predicted proteins | sample MpolsnodulesMG_FD_207736 | JGI IMG/M metagenome (GOLD analysis project Ga0315913, IMG submission 207736) | Medicago polymorpha root nodule microbial communities from Los Angeles, California, United States - small nodules | ecosystem: Host-associated > Plants > Roots > Nodule | place: USA... | reverse complement strand
TCTCTCTCTCTCTCTCTCTCTCTCTCTCTCTCTCTCTCTCTCTCTCTCTCTCTCTCTCTCTCTCTCTCTCTCTCTCTCTCTCTGTGTGTGTTTTTATTATCCGCTGCATATTTACTCTGTTTCAGACTATGAATTGAACTCTTTTTTCAACTTCAGACTTTGATTAGTTTTGCACACACTTAATTTTTTTTGAATGAGCTAACACAATTCAACCACCTTCTTGTGTTTTTTTCACTTTCAATTGGCAGGGGCAGAGCCCTTCATGGGCTGGGGTGGGCCACGACTCACCCAGAAAAATTATAAAATCAACGTGCGTAGCTCTAATTTGCAAGATTTTAAACAATTTTGCTATGATTTTAGTGTTCGGCTGATCCAAATCCCTACTAATCGGTTTAGTGGTCCACCTTAAAAATTAAAAAATTCAAACTTATAGGTCTATTTTGCAAGGTTTTAAACAATTTTTCAACGGTTTTAAAACTTAGACTTGGATGGTTAGTGGAGGTTTACAAACCTTCTAATTTTTTGAGGTTTCAAATCTCTTTTTTATTGTCTTGTCAACTGAAAATTTCCCCAATTAAGAGTTGTATTATACAAAAAAAAATCATAATTGATTTTTTTTTTAAAAGCATCCACCCGAGCTTTTTAATGCTGATTACTACTTTAATTTTATGTTTACATATTATTGTTTATAATTTATTTTAGCTGCCCACCCAAACTATTTTTTCTGGCTCTGCCACTGTACAGTTGGTATCAGAGCACCGTCTGTGCTCTACGCTTAACCATGATATATGCTGAAAAGACCCTTGGTACTGCTGCTGCTGGTTCCGTTGCAACCATACAATAGCACTTCTACCTCTGAAAAGAACAATTATTCAGCAAGACCTCCATCCTTCAATGGAGATGTTGCTCAGTTTTCATGGTGGAAAGAGTAAAATGTATAGTCACATCATAGGTGTTGATGATGAAATATGAGATTCATTGAAGATGGTGTCGATTTTCCTTTTGATCCTGAAGGAATGGCAGTGGATATGAAAAGTCTCACCGAGGCTCAATGGTGTTGAAACAAAATGGGTTTTGTATTTGCCTCTGAAGTTTTGATGATAACAAAGTCTTAAACCAATAATTGGATATGCTAATGTATGTTCAAGTTTGCAGGACCATAGACTAAAATTTAATGTATTAAATAGAGTTTTGGTACTTAAAGAGCATATGCAGGAGCATTTGGAGTTTGAGAGAAGTTGAAGTTCTGGATCAGACTCTGAAGGACTTAAGCCTCTGAAGGCAATCATACTTTGAAGGTCAGGAGCATTTGAAGACTGAAAGACTCTGAAGACTGAAGACTCTGAAGACTGAAGAATCTGGAGGACACATATGATTTGTCGTCTTCTGAAGAAGTCGCTATCAAACTCAGATAGTACACTTTGTCTACTTCAGACCACGTGCAGAAACAAACAAAGAATTTCAAGGACAATTGGAATGAAACAGATAATTCCTTTGTAAGCAAAGGAATTTCGAATGTCTTTTATGCGACATTAACTAAATTAAGAAACATTCCAACGTCTATGATTAAACTTCTCAAGGTACAAAACCGGAATACTCTAACAAATAGGGCAACAACATGATAGGTATAATACTCCCTCCGTCTGAAAACAAATGTTTCTTTAGAGTTTTACACAGTTATTAAGAAAATGATTAATATTGTTAATTTTAATGGTAAAATGTGTTTCAATGATTGAAATGCAATAAATAAGAGTATGTTAGTGAAAATAATAATAAATGTATTCAAATTGTAAAAGAGACAAGTAATTTGAAACATAGAAAAATAATAAAGAGGACACCCATTTTAAGATAAAGGAGTAGCCTTTTGATTCATCAAAATATTTTACCAAAAACATGGAACAACATCATAGATCTCAACGGTTAGCATCAAAATCAACAAATTGGAGAACAAAATTTGCAGCAAAATCAAATACAATTTCAAACACAAGAATCTAGAAGAATACGAGTTGGAGTCATCAACATAATCAAACCCATTTCTCTAATGTCGCCATGAATTGATTGTCAGATTACTATGTGTTCTTTTTGGCTCGATGGTATCAGTAAATGAGATCAGTAAAAGAAAAAGAAAAATAATTTGTTTCTACAATTTGTTGTTTTTATATGGTAGCCATTTGATTAATCTAATGGGTGAGATTGGAGCAACATAAGAGGAATCCGGAAAGTGGCTGCTGAGGATCTGAATCCCATTTGACGTGTTGTCGAAGTGTGTCATGATTAACATGGTACACATTTTTATTCAATAACATTAATCATTATGCTTCTCTAAAAAAACATTAATCATTATTCTAAAAAAACACTAATTTGATAAAAAAAAACACATTAATCATTATGCATTTTAATGACTAACTATATGATATACTTCCACGCCAAAATTCATGATTAATATCTCACGTGTTTTTATTAAATAACATTAATCTTTTTGACAAACTAAATGATTTCAGATTTTTAATTTAGACATTAATCATGATTAATCTTTTTGCATAGCAATAATTATGTCCACTAAATTCATGAATATTGCGTTAATTTACCATTTAAAAAGGCTTAGTGACAGATATGAATGCCAATGGGTACCCATGGGTATGGATAATATGATACCCATTTCTGGTCAGTGGGATAAATATGATACCCATACATAATCCATAAAAAACTCATGATTCTTACATAATCCATAGAATATGTTTTATGATGTTAATGAACTGGAAATGGTGAACTTAATAAGATGAATTAAAAAATTAAAAATAAAATAAGTTACTAATGAGGAATATTAGGTGGACGGTAAAATTTCCCTCAATATGGTAACAACTTTTAAGTAATAAGATAAGAGAATCGGATATGGATACCCTAGGTATGGATACAATCAAATTCGTGTCCGTATCCATATAAAAATGGGTAATCAAATACCCATTTATTATACACGTGGATACCCGTTTATCTACCCGCCCCGTACCCGTGACGGATATTACCCATGAGTACCCGTAGACATGGGTATTTTTGCCACCTCTAGTAACAGAGTTTGTTGTTTGCTTGCCTTATACTTATATATAATTTTTTGTATATAAATAGATCAGTTGTTGAATGTCACAATTTACAGATACATTTATATGATATAACTTTCATTCGAAAAGTCATTTCATAAAAGTTGTACTCTTAAAATAGGTATATTTTATAATAGTGTCACTTTCTTAAGTAAAGTTCTAAAACATCTAAAAAAATATGAATATGGCATGGCATGGTTTGATTTAATATATGAGTAAAATAGTTTTACAATACAAAAAAACGTGTTTTTTCTACGTGGCTAAAATTTGTACATTCCGGCGGTTTTAGCCGCCGCTATACAGATTAAGCAAAGATTAACCAAACCAAAGATTAAATATAAAAGACAAAAGTTATAAATGATTAAGAAAAATAATACAAATTAGTCCAAAATTAATAAATTCATATATAGCATTTTAAAATCATGAAGAAAAACAAATCAGTAAATAATAACAATATATCTGCAATAAATCAAAGAATCTAATAACACTTCAGATACAAGCTTCGTGGAATTAAAAAAATTATAATAAAAAAGAGAAAAAAAGAAAGCAAAGAATTATCGCAATAACGACAGGGAAATTTGTGAAGGTAGAAAGAGAAGAGAATGTGAGATCCGAACAATCTTTTACTGGATTCAAAGATGAAGGTTTTGAGGGTTTTGAAATTTTGATGGTTTGTTGTTAAAGATCAAGGAATTTAGGGTTTTGGAATTTCGATTGAAGATGGGTTTTGGAGGAATTGATGTGTTTCAAGCTTTGCGTGTTTGTGGATTTGAGTGTTTGAAGTTATGGAATTGAGGGTTTGGGTGTTTTAATCGGTGTGTCCTACTTTCTGAATTGAGAAAAAAAGATTATGTGTTGAGAAAAAAAGATGAAGGTTCGGGTTTTGGTTATAAAATATTATGTGTTGAGAAAAAAAGAGCTAAAAAACGATGGAGGGTTTTGTAAAAAATTGGAAAAAAAGGGAAGTTAATGCGCCAAATGTCGTGGTGTTGGAAAAATTAAAAAGGTTAATATCGGCGGTCTAAAATGCCATAGTATACAAGGTACATTGTTAAATTAAATTTTGTAAATACCGGCACTCGAAGCTGACGTAATGTACAATAAAAAGCGGTGGTTAAAAAAAAAAAAACTCCATCGACACTTAAGTATCGAGGAGCTATTTCATACTTTTTTAATTAACTACATCGGTAGTTAACTACAGCCGGTTACATTCCACGACAATTAACTGTTAATGGGGGCATTTAAGAAATTTATAGGTTTTTTTTCCAGCCAAACGTGATGTGTCAACAACAATTTTGATTCTCTTCACTTCCTTTATTCACGTAAGCAATCATTACTAAATTAGAAGCAAAACACATAATAATATTGATAGTAGACGGCTAGCTTGTACGGTTTGTTTGCATGTAGCTTGATTCGATAAAATAATTAAATTAGATTAGATGAAGTAAGATACGCTTTGGAATGTACGAATTACAAACTATACGCAGTAGCGGGAAAGTAAAGAAAAGGTAGCAGCAGAAAACTATATGTAGTAACATAACACCATATTGAATGGGAGGTGAGTTTCTAAATGATAGCATGAAATTTATATTTAAATGAGAGTTAATGCAAGTATTAGTTTTAACTCTATTATTGTTGATTTAAAGTTACACAACATATTTTTTTGGCCCACTCAGGATCATTTTACTAGCTCTGCCATTGAAAGTCATTATAAAATATGGCCAACATTTATTAAGATAAAGCTCAAATTGATCATGTCCATTTTTTTAAACTAAAGTTTAGGTGAGTTTGATTTCGAGATCTCATTAGGGTTAAGATAGATTTTAAGGTTCAACGAGTGTTGACAAATACTAAATCGTCTACCCGTGCTACCACACGGGTCATAAACATTTAGAAATTATTAAAAATACAAAATCATATGTAATACACACATCCAATGATGCACGGGTCATATCGTGCGTAACAACCAGTAAAATGACATTTCATACTAAAAGATTGTCATAAACGAAGTCACATTATTAACATTGATCCACATTAATCATAAAATTATAATAGTCAATTATCTTTTGGAAATCATACATAAAACATACACTGTTTGACGTTAGCATCATTATCATCTTCATTGGTACCAATGTCTTCAAACCTAACGCACGGGTCTTTTAAAACATAGCTTAATGTAGTTACAATATTGTAAACAAAATCATCCTAACATGCACCTCAACGACATTTAGAGTCATATCAAAGATTTCATTTAATTTGCAATATAAAATCCTGCGTCTCAAACACCATACATAGAATAGTGTAGAAATTTGCAATGTAAAATCTAGATGAACTGCATAGAAGATTGAACATAGTCCCACATTTTACATGATACTATCAACTCAAATAATAGGTGATGACCCGTTGAATAACATCCCCTCATATTTAGCCATATTTCATTTCACAATCTTCCAAATTAAACCTGCATGAGGTAAGATTGATCATGAAACCACATTTCAACAAACAAAAAGCAATGCTACTTATTATAAACAATAACCCCTTTAAATATGATTAGGATCTTAGAATTAAAATAATAGAAAAGGATTGTAAAACAAAGATGAAGACCAGAGTATGATAGGAAGTTAGTGAGACTAAACAAAGAGATATTAGGAAGCTTGTGAACATACAAATACTAAAGCTATGGGAAAAACATATCTATGGCAGTAAAATGACATTGGTCTTGCTCTCTAATGCATTTTCGTAGTCCAAAGATGCAAAAGAATTGAGTCATTAATAAAATTTTTGTATAAGTGACTTAATAATGAATGCTAAAAATGTGAATGAATTAATATGGACCGATCATTTTCCATGTCAATGTGTTTTTATAAAATTATCTAAGGGTGATTATATGACAATGACTCCTACCTCCAGCCAGAATTTTCTGAACCAATGCTAACGATTTAAATACAGTTCAATTATAACTTTAGCTCAAAATAAGATTGTAGACCGCAACAAAGCTATAAATAGAATATATAAGCTTACTCAGATGAAAAGTAAAATAACAAAACATGTTTCTTACACTATACATCAAACTTTATAGAACACCCTTGAGAATTTTGTTGAGGTGGCTTGAAAAAATAAATTTACAAAGTAAACATAGATTTTTAACACACCAGAAAAGTCTTCAACTAATTCACATGAGCCAACTTAGAATAAACTTATCGAAATAAAGATCAATGACATTGAAAAATGTTAGCGGCTATAAAAAGCCTAAAGGAGTATTGTTCAATGACATTCAAAAAATTCTAATGATCTCTATATTATGTATAAAGGCACCATTGTATAGCCATATCTTAAACATACATGCCACTTTTTAGAATACTGTAGCATTTGTTTGAACCGAAGACACACAACTTTGACACACTCTACAACAAAAACTTCCCTTAATTGTTTTCGGTGCCACAACTTTCCCAAAAGAACTCCATATAGTCATATTCTAATCTATCTTAATTCTCATTAGGAATTCAGTATATAAAAATAATAGAAGAATACTAACTTTATCATCAGTATTGGCATCCGTTCCAAAGACCAGAAAAAACTCAAATCAACTTATCATTGATTTACATTCTACAAAATAAAAAATAGAAAAGGAAGAGTAAGATGAGAAATTATAATCCGTGAGTTTGATTCTGAGATCTCATTAGGGTTAAGATATACTTTAAGGTTCAGCAAGTGTTGACAAATATTTTCATTAAACATCCATAAAAAGGGTTATTATGATGATAGCAAGAGTAGAACCCACACTTTTATGGGGTATGAGTCAACTCCAAACCAAATAAGTCCGTCTTCATTTGCTATCATGTCTTAATTTAAACCACAAGTAGATTTGTGTCCGAAAAGGGTGAGATATGTGATTATAAAAAGATGGGTAGTAGGAAACAACGGAAGTGAGACACACATGATATTTTTCGTTTTGTTTTGAAGGAAGGATGGTTATAGCACCCCATTAACAAATAAATGTGTTGTACACGTTGGTACATCAATAAACGTATTGGAGATAGCTAAAACTTGTCTACTCTTAATGCACGAGCAACCTCATTTGTTTGTCTCCGACTAAACTCAACATAAGAGCTTTTGAACTGAGAAATAAAACTATGATTACAAGCTGATAAAACATATCTGAACTCCGTAGCATCCTCTTCAAGCTTGTTGAAGGAATCAACCATAGTTTTCAAGTCAAGCACAAAATCATTATCAAGTTGCGAATCTTAAACCCAGTTGATGGCATGATAAATTCCAAGTGCTTCACCCAAATCAATAGTACACATAAGGGATAACCAGGGTCTTCTTTGGCCAAGAGCAAACAGCCTTATGGAGTTGTGCCTCCAATTTATAGGAGGCTCAAATATTTATAGGTTTAGGAGTATATTGTTGGGATGTAGTGTAAATTTTGCTTTGTCTTGTAAACAATGTTTAGTCGGAAATCATCTACGACACATATGTCAGACTAGATTTTTAACTTTGAGAGGATCTCTTGGAAGTTTATTTCTTTGCATTTTAACTTATGATTTTTTTTATATTAAAGCCAGTGACTATGATTTTTTTTATTGGTAGCATGTGTAAATTGATAATTAGTGTTGATTAAAAAAATATTAATGACATTATAGGTATTGAATTTTATAAATCTAGCCGTTTATGTTTTTATATTATTTTAAGATAATATATTAAAAAAATATGGAAATTGAATATCTGTAGCTTTTTTTTTATAGATAGACGAAATGACAAAGCCATTATAAACTCACACACACAAGTGGAGGTACCGGGGTTCGAACCCCGGTCATGGCATCCGACCTAACAATTTCGGCATTTTTGCCAGTTGAGCTGGAACTTCTGGATGAATATCTGTAGCTTTAATAAGTGTAAGGTAGGCAAACAACAAACTCTGTCGCTAAATCTTTTTAGATGATAAAATAATCTTCGTAAAAGAAATATTTATGAACCTAAAAAACATAATGATTGCTATACAAAAAGATTAATCATGATTCATGTGTAAAATAACAATATGATATTTAGTTTGTCAGAATGATTAATGTTACTCCTCCACAATCATGATTTAGTCTTGATGATAACAAAGTTTTAATCATGAATTTTGAAGTGGAAGTATATATCATATAGTTAGTCTCCTTCACAATTTTTTTGAAAAAAAATTGAAATTCTATCATGTGTCATTCAACTACATAATGATTAATATTTTTTTAGCAAATTAATGTTTTTTTAAGTAATGATTAATGTTTTTTTGAGAAGCATAATGATTAATGTTATTGAATAAAATGTGGACCATGTTAATCATGACACACTTCGGAAACACGTTAAATGGTATTCGGATCCTCAACAACAGCCGCTGTCTTTTATTTTTTTTATGGATCTCATTTACCGATACCATTGAATATCATTGCTTCAATAGGAACTTTCCGTTTCATTTCAATTGTCTTTGAAATTCTTTATTTGTTTTTGCACGTGGTCAGAAGAAGACAAAATGTATTATTTGAGTTTGAAAGTGACTTCTTTAGAAGACGACAAATCATACATGTCCTCCAGAGTCTTCACTCTTCAGAGTCTGATCACCTTTAAAGGCTTAAGTCCTTCAGAATTTGGTCCAGAACTTCAGCTTCTCTCAAATTCCAAATGTTGTTGTATATGCTCTTTCAATACCAAAACTTTATTTAATACATTGAATTTTAGTTTATGGTCCTGCACACTTGAACATACATTAACATCTCCAATTTTTTGTTTAAGACTTTGTTATCATCAAAACTTCAGAGACATAGTACAAAACCCATTTTATTTCTCACCATTGAGCCTCATTGAGACTCTTCCTATCCACTGCCATTCCTTTAGGATCAACAAGAAAATCGACACCATCTTCAATGATGTCTTCGGTTTATCGATTTGATAGGAATAAGTTCCATAATAAAATGGAATAACCAAACTATATTGCACTAAGAGGGAAAACCAAACTTCGTCTCACGTTTGGATATATAAAATAGAGGAATGCTAGCAACACTCATTTTTCAACACTCTCTATCACTCACTCTTTTATTAGATGAAATCAATGTATGTCTCACCGCTTTGTATGAGCTTTATTTCCAAAGTGTAGAACCACAATAATTTAAACCAATAAAAGAGTGAGTATTCGAGAGAGTATTTAAAAGAGAGTGTTGCTAGCACTTCTCTATAAAATATGAGTCTTGCTAACCAGTGCACTCAGGACAATGGTTGAGGAATCTACAAATATAAATTTTGTCTTGAAAATATAAGATGTTACTTTTGATAAAGTAATGATTGCACAACTTTTTCTTAAAAACTTACTTGTTTTATATGTTTAACCATTGCCCTTAAAACATTCGTTAGCATTCTCCATAAAATATTGTATTTCACCTAACTTTTTCTTAATTGTGCATGCACCCTTTATCCTGCACCCACTCCTTTGTCTTGGTGAATACATTGTTTCGACTAAAGATCAATGATTAATGACAATGAGTTTTAACAAATTGTGTGACTACCTTGGTAAGGAGTTGCACCAAAAGCATATTCAAGATAAGTGCACCACTTTCGTAGAAAGAAAAAAAGGAATGCTAGCAACACACATTTTAATATACATTTTTCAACACACTCCCTTTGATTGGTTAAAATTCACATGAGACTTACTAAATCATGTGGGTCCCATATACATTTGGTGGGTCCCATGTGAATATTAACCAATCAAAGAGAGTGTGTGTTAGAATGTGTGTTGCTAACATTTCTCAAGAAAAAAAGGTCAATTTTAGAAAATACTTACATAAGACATCTAATTTTATATAAACCAATTGCGGTTATAATTGATACACACTCAAAATGCAAAGAGTTATTAAGTGAAGTAAACGTAACAAGAGACAAGAGTCACTCTTGTTTTCTTTTGGTAAGGTGTGAGAGCAGTCTTGAGTTTTTACATTAAATAATAAATTGCAATTTTGAAAATTTTGGTTGAAAAATCAAAATAAATAGAGACATCTTAGAAATTCTATGAAATTTAATAAATCTTGTATATGTTATTTTATATAAGCATCTGTAAGAAATTAGTTTAAAATTCGATTTTTAGGCGATGTTTTTGTTGTTTTGATTTCTTGTGCTTTGAAAATTCATAATTAATCCGTCTCTTGTCCAAAAATTCTAATTTTATGTGGAAGACATTATTTTAATGTCTTAAATAAGTGAGAATATCACGAAAAAATTTGACCGTCACTTTTATGGACTATATGCCTATAAAAATAGCATATTTTTCTTTATTTCAGTCCACCAATTAATGTTTGCAAAAACAGATTTATGCAAAAATAATATTGTAAGCCTCTCTCTCATGCCTTTTGTCCTGCTCTTGATCTGAACCAACTATCAATTAACTTGTGCTGTTGATTGCCTATAGTTGACTGAAATTGATGGCCTAGATCGCGCAACACCGTCATGCGGCAGCAGAGAATCCGGGTTCCAAAAAATGTCACATGATAAAAAATTTTGGCTTAAATGCACTTTTGGTTCCCTATGTTTGCCGTCGTAGCAATTTTGGCCCCCTAATAAAAAAAATGCAATTTTGACCCCCTGTTTTTCGCAACTATGCTGAGAAGCCGCCACGTGTCCCAAAAAAGGGGTCAAAATCGCAACTTTTTTGTAAAGATAAGGGGCCAAAAGAGCATATTTTTCTAAACATGACAAAATTAGGGGGTTAAAATTGCATTTTTTTTGTTAGGGGGCCAAAATCGTTACGACGACAAACATAGGGGGCCAAAAGTGCATTTAAGCCAAAAAAAATCTAGTGACAGCAGCCACATGGCAAGAATTTGCCACGTCAGTGCCTCTTATGTGACTAGGCTATTAGAGGACCAAAATAAGAAGAATCTCGAATTTCGATGGTAGAATTTATGTTTTTATTTTTACAAGAACTATTTTCTTTATTTGAGGGAAAAAGTATTTGATGCCTTAAGATTACCAACTAAGCTATATAAATATTTTTTACAAAAACTATTTTTAGACTTCAATTATATTATAGAGACTATTTGAACATTTAATCCTTTTTAGTAAAAGCCAAGTCATTGGACGTGTTGTCGAAGTGTGTCATGATTAATATCGCACACATTTTTTTTTTAAAATACGGTACACATTTTATTGAGAGGAACATCAAACACATTTTTATTTGATAACATTAATTATTATTTTTCCTCATGAACATAACATAGTTGGTAGGGATAATGCATTATTATATATAGAGGTTGCAGTTCAAACTTCAGACATCTAATTTATTCACTTAAAAAGATGAATTCTAATCACTAGTCTACTTGACAAAAAAACATTAATCATTATGCATTTCAATGGCAAATGATAGAATTTCAAATTTTTTTAATATCAAAGGAGACCTATATATATTTTTTTTCGGATTTGTCTAAATTGTGTAATATTGCACATGTTAAAAAAACTAAAATTGGAAACCTTTTAATGAAAAACAACAATTATTATTAAAAGAAAATGTTAACTTGTGCCATTAGGGCATATGTTAAGAATTCCAATAATAGAAATTATTTATTGGAAGTTGTGTTAATTTATTGCTCAAAATGTTTAATATTTAGTTTTTTCATTAAATTCTTACCATTAATGGAATAAAATTAATACTTAACATATGCCCTTAGAGAACAAGCTATCATGACCATTTATTAAAAGGATACATATTTAACATTAAATGCACAAGTTTCAATACAAACTTACTTTTTTAAACTTCTTAATAGGTGCAAATTCGCACATGATAGAAAAACTTTTTTCATATTTATCTAAAATGTGATTAATATCTTAAGTGTTTTTATTAAAAACTAACACTAGTTTTTATATATATCTCAATGACAAATTAAATATTTTTTAGATTTTTATTTTACACATTAATCTTTTCACATAGCAATATTATACCATTTAGGTCTATGAGTATTGTGTTTACGAGAACAATAAATAGATCGATAGTTGAATTTTACAATTTATAAAAACAATTTATATGATATACGTAACACCCTATTTCCCATGAGAATATTAGAAATAGTAGTAGTTAGAATGATTATATTTTTATTAGTAAGGATGTTACATAACTGGAACACTTTAACACTAAGTTAGCAATACGAAATGCTTACTTAATAAAAATTGCACCTTCATAGAATTGGTTGTCAAATTATTTAATAATAATAATATCTCATACTTGTTCTCTGATATTCATAAATAAAATAAATAAGGTTCTCATAAGCAATTCAAATTTGCAATCCAAGACATATAGTCGTTTTCCCCCATCCCTAGTATTACAGGAATCAGAGTACGCAACGTCTACATTTTTATTTTCAACTGCTAAAAGAAAAGAAATTGATGCGAAGCATCTCCCTTCTCCACCTTCTAATGTCCCAAAGCTACTCTTCATCGACCTGAGTGTCTGTACTCACGGTACAATCACCATAAAGGAAACAAACACAAAAAATAATAAGGGTTGACAAATTCTGCCATAAAATAATAATAGGGGAAAGCATGCATTTCAATTAAATAACAAGAATAAAATCTCTACTATCTCATTAATTATCGATAGTTATTTAGTATAATCTCTCATCTTCACAAATCACTACAGCACACTATTTCTACATTCTCAAACACAAGCACAAACATCGTCATATACAATGCACATGGACACTCCTAATGACCTATATGAACGTGGTACCACACCTACTCTCCTTTTTGCCAGAGTTATGTTATTAGACTTTTCACTACATAATTTGTTAGAGGTATGTCACTGGACTTTCATTGCATAATTTGCCAGAGGC
>Ga0315913_1007617_pt1 | contig 12946 bp, 10 predicted proteins | sample MpolsnodulesMG_FD_207736 | JGI IMG/M metagenome (GOLD analysis project Ga0315913, IMG submission 207736) | Medicago polymorpha root nodule microbial communities from Los Angeles, California, United States - small nodules | ecosystem: Host-associated > Plants > Roots > Nodule | place: USA... | reverse complement strand
AACTGAGGCTTTGTAGAGTGAACTCCCACACACAGCACAACTAACTACACAGAAAATTGATCAATAAAAAAATTTATATTCACTGATTCCTGAACCGTTACTCTAAAGACACACATATGTATATAAGATGGTGCTAAAGTAGAAGGGGAAAATAAATTAAATATGAGGATTATTTGTAAGTCGACACTTCCTCGCCTGTCAAGTGTATTGTGTGTGAAGAGGATTTTCTCTCACCTTTTCAATCGAAGGTTAACTAGGAATTAGAAGATGAACAAAACGAGACTTGATAGTAATAGAGTATGTTGTATGTGTAAGCCTATGCTTGGCAGTAACAAGGAGTTATTTATTCCACGTAAAATCACGGAAACATGCAATATCTGAGGCAAACTCAACAAATATTTTTACTTTTTAGATTCAATGAAACTTCATACAAAGTTATCCCTCTGCCCTGCACCGTTATTTTACCTATCACCATTATCTAAACATTACTTTATTTGGTCGAAAAATTATCGCCAGACACTGTAGTTAAGTTTAAAAGGAAACAAGAGCTATAAACCTGCACAGGCTTTCTCCTCAGTACTTGGAAAGCCTCAGCTCTCATTGACAAAAATCTAAGAAATTTTTTCGTCAATATGTTTTCAAGTTCATCAGCCTGCTTCACCTGCACAATACGAATTAAAAATAACATAAGAATAAGGAATTAGGGACAAATGACAAAGAATATTGGCACGCCGTGTGTAAATCTGATGGTTGCTAACATGTTCCAATTTTGTTGTAGTTTGCTTATCTGCTAATAGAATTAAATTGTGAATTATCACCACAAGTTAATTGAAGCACAAGATCTGTAGCCAATTTATTGCTACTTTGGTGCCATGAAGATGCTCTTGTATTGGGGGAGAATGAACGAACATCAAGAAAGGATGAATGTATTCAAAATATTATATAATTTACCAAGTCAATAATACTTATATTAAAAACTCTTATACCATAATTCAACCCCGGTCTGATCAATGAACCATTAGCATTGTTATCATCTAAATTCACAAATCTGAATTTATTTAACTAAAGGAGATAACTTGATAGATTTCAACACCCCATCTAAGAAGACCTCTGAAAACTGATTGTACAAGACACAAATATCTGACCAACAGACCCAGTTCCTATCAAATATATCATAGTAATAATGATGGTCTTAGTAAAAAAAAAAACATTCTAGTGAAGGAAAAAAAGGGCTGAATGTAACCGTTACATAAAATATAGACACACTTTTCTGCCAAAACATTACAAAACTCATTTCAACAGTTGGATCCCATGCATATAGGCCTTACCTAATTACATTTCTAATATACCACTTGCAGTCTTGCACAAAATTTATAGTTTTTACAATCTGAAGTAATTAGGTAAGGCCTATATGCATGGGATCCAACTGTTGAAATGAGTTTTGTAGTTTATAGTCTACAGACCATACAGTAAAGCAATCTGAAGTCTTAAGGAGAGGTCCACCATAAGATTTATAGTTTTTACAATCTGTTAGTAACAAAAAATATTCCCAGCCAGAACAGACAGTTCATCTCTTAAAGAACCAGCATAAACTTAGTGAGAAATAATTTGTTTTTACAAAAAAAAGAAGAAAAAAGGTTTACCTTAAGACTTATCCTTAATGAATTGATAGAGGTTTCTATTAGGCATTTTTCAGCCTCATTGCGGCATATCAAAACCTATAACAAGAAGCAAAGCATTGATGCAACAATAATAATTTCTTTAAAGCATACATCATTTAGAAAGGATTATATGATATAAGATGGGGGTTTTACAGGATTTAGAAGGAGTTCAGGACTGGTCCTGCAAATAAAAGAAAAAAGGTATTTAGGTGAAAATCTGAACATGATTACTGGAGTGAGTGAGTGAGTGAGTGAGAAAATGCTTACTTGAGTTCAACCTCGGGTTTGTTATGTCTTTCAACTTCTTGACAAGGAAAATTCTGCAATTACGAAGATATGATTGATGATCGATCGGAAACAAAATGAATGAATATAGAAAATGATGTAGTGAACCTGGAGGCACATAGCAGCATCGAGTGTGTTGCGAATGCAGGTTAAGTATAAGCGTAATGTTGTGCTACCCTGAAATCAAACACAGAGAAGAGAATGAATTGAGAAGGAAAATTGCGATGAAGAAGAAGAAGACGAAGATTCAGTGTGTATCGTACCATTGTTTTGGGTCTGAATCCAAAAGCAGATTAGAAGTTGAAGTACGGTTTAAGCGAGTGAATGAATCGAATCGAATCAATCAATCAATCTCACCTCACCTGCTACTATTGCATTATATACAAAGGATTTATGCATATGTAACAAAAGTAATTTGTCAATCAACAACTATTAAAATGATGTAGGCTTATTAATTTTTACATTGTCGCCCATCTTTTATATTATTATTCAAATTGAAATTGACTTTTTTTGCTTGTGTATTTAAAATAATTTTTTAAAAGAAAAATCAGTAAAATTTACCCCGGCTCTCTAACTAGTATCATATCTAAACCTAAAAGTATATCGTAAAATTCATGGTATAAAGTATGACCTGGACCAGAACTATCTATTGAAAAAAGATTACTGATCTTTGCCCTGCATTTTTCGCTCGCACCCAACTGAAAAGATATTAATGCCCCTGCGTGAGTTAAGTCATGCAACATGAGTTAAGTCACGCACCACTGACATGTGCGTGAGTTAACTCACGCACCTTGGCCGGTGGTGAACTGAAGAACACACGTTTTTTGGACGGTGTTCAATGCAATTTAATTTATTTTGCACGTTTTTGTTAAGTTTTTTCACGTTTTTTTGACTATATTTATGGTAGGTATAACATATGTTACAACGTATTGAATAAAGTAAATAAATGAATTAGAATAAATTTAGCGTGAATTCGAATAAAAATTGCGTATTAAATAAATTCGAATGTAGTTACGTATTACAAAAAGTCAAAAAAATGCTTAATTAAACTCAGCGCGAATTCGAATAAAGTTGCGTATTGAATAAATTCAAATAAAAGTTACATTACATTATATAGACGGGTCATTACATTACATTCGGGAATGTACCTTCTAACTACAACAATTATCTTACCTCTAAATGGGGTAAATTCAAACTTGCTAAGCAGCAGGACTCCAGCAATCCACCGACATTTCTATTGTTCCATTCAAAAGATTAAATTCTTGTTAGGCTTTGTTTAAATGACGGTATTCAAGTGTCAAAAGAATAAGATCCATTCCTTGACACTTTAATACCTTCATTTAAACCAGTCTAACAAGAATTTAATCTTTTGAATGGAACAATAGAAATGTCGATCGAATGTTGGAGTCCTGCCGTTTAACAAGTTTGAATTACCCCATTTAGAGGAAGACAATTGCTGTAGTTGGAAGGTGCATTCCCTACCTAATCACGATCTTCTAACGAAATCAAACTTTTGATGATATCTTCAGTTGATCTCAGCAACGTTACCCGCATATCGATCCACTGGAACATGTTGTGCTCCCAAAACATGTTCTTCACGTTTTCGTCGTTCGTTAATTCCACCCAAGTGAATGATACTCTCCCCTCCTCGAACGTTAGACGTTTATACCAAACGTATTCCGTCCTCCTTGTGCCTCTGGGGTTTACTCCTTAGTTGAATTCATTCAGTTGATCCTTGAGATCTCTTAACGTTACACCAAGGCACCGAACCTTCAACTTCTAAGGCTCTCCGCCGTTGAATTGTGCATGAACGTCGATCCACCCCGCCATTGCTTCAAATCTACACAGTAAGATATTAAAAACAATCAATGAAAAACTCATTCAAACATTTCATCAAACACTTAGAGTGCAACTTATACATAAACCCTAAAACTCAAAATTACAACATTAACATGCGAACATCTAACCACAATTAAGCAACATAAGTTATTTACATGTAACACTGTATCATTTCTTGCAAGCAAGATCAAAATTTAAACAAACACTAAATCTAAAAAAAACTACAACATAAATATGCAAACATCTAAACATTTAACCAACACAAGTCATTTTTATGTACACATTGTATGATTTCTTGCCAAAAAAACCAAAATTTAAACACCCTAAATCTAAAAAAATTCTAATTTAAGAGAAAAAATTTAACATATAAATATAAAAGGTTAATGGTGTTTGATTATGAAAACTTACTTGTTATTGGAGTGGTGTTTGATTTGAACTTAAAGGAATTTTGAGTTTGGCTGATTTGAGAGAGATTTTTGAGATTTTAGATTAGAAATGAGGAAATTAGGTGTTCTGTCTTCTTTAAGACAACATGTAGCGTGAGTTAACTAGCGCGGCGCAAGTTAACTTACGCAGCGTTAGTTAAGTGGCGCAACGATTAACACTTGCGCTACTTAACTAACGTAGGGGCATTTTGGACATGGATGCAGGGTGCGAGTGTTTTGGGCTGGGGGAAGAGAATAAACCTTGAAAAAATAGGCATAAGATATTTTTGGCCGACTTTTTTATCTTTTCAATTATATCATTGATTTAAACTATTGCAATATTTTATTTTTCTATATATTATTTAAATCTTTAATTAAAATATCAGTTAAATATATCAGTATAATAGAAGGCACTTCATTCATATAGCACGGAAAAGGCATTCACAAGAGCCCTTCTCTCCAATTTATGTTTTTTTTTCTTTCACTATTACAAAGTAGTGTGCTACGTAATAGCTATCCTCCAATATAACTTAGTTGATAATTTCACATCACAATTTGATCCAATGTCTAAACAAACTATTATTCTTTGAAGAGTGAGGAGAGGTGAATATACGCATGTTTCACCAAGCACAAATTGACAGAAGTACAAAAAGGGGAAAAAAACTAAAAAGTACGAGAAAAATAAACAGTTGCTGCATCCTCAAATTTAGAGTCATTTACAAACATTGGATTTCAAACAGTAAATTAGAGATACAAAAGCAAAATGCAAAAAATGGGGGGAACGAGAACCCTTAGACTGACTGTACACGAAACTTATTGGCAACATAGAGCAAATGGCTAATGTTTGTCGAGGGGTAATTTTGAAGCAGTTTGAGATTTGAAGTGAAATCACCCGCTAGGAGGCGCTTGCGAATGAGAATTAGCATTGCACAACACACCCGGAGAAGAGTCTCCTGCAGAACATAGTGTCAGCTTCCCAACTAGAAAGTTCTTTAAGAAGAAAAAAGATACATACATTACCCAAACTCATTAACTTCCTGATCTACCATCACCAGTTCTATATACAGTTTAAGAAGCAATAGGAATTTCAAGTAGCAAACAATAATCACTAAAAACTAGAGACTTATGAAACACGCTCTATTGCACAAAAGAAAATAAGGAAAAAAAAATGTGTTCTAATGTCCCGATAATATGGCCAAATCTTCCATATTTTCTTAACAATCGAGATCCTCTAAAGTGGATTAAGAGTAGCAATGCAAAGTGAAACACTAATGAAAAATCAACACCAGTATGAGCAAATTGACACTAAAAGTAACTTCGCAACTTCAAATCCAATCTGACTTATTATTTCCATCAAAGAAACATGAGGCATTACTGAAATGCTACATGCCATTCAATTATTCACAAAGTAAATCGGAACAAGATTGTACCTGTGGACCCTCTGGATCACCTAAAAGAGTGTCCCAAATATGAAGGCTGTCAGCAAAATTGAATTCCTGAGTCAATAGGAGAGTGATCCACCTAAATGCATAGAATTGGGGATTGATCTGACATTCAAACGAAGAAAAATGAGCCATTACTGAAACACTGTTTAATAGCCAATATACATGGTTGAATAATTTGGCAAGCATGCAAACAAAATTGTAAACAGACTAATTACCCCTCCCTGTCGCTTAATTGGTAGATAAAAATAAAAAGGTATTAACAGACAAAAACTAATGGTCAAAGTAACAATTCTAACACAGGAAGTAATATCATTAAAGCAATGAAGCAGGAAAGAGCCCACATTTTTGTACTATTCCATGTTAGCTCATTTAACAAATTTAATAGAACGGAGTAGTGCACAAACAATTGCATAACAGTATATACCACAATGTGCGAACGAAAAATAATTAGCTAACTGTAATATCAAAAACTATAATAATTTAAAGTAGATGCACAGCCTACTCAATATATTTCCAAATGTAAACTAAAAGCAAAACTGTAACAATATATTAAAAACTCTTACTTTGGAAGTGATCTCAAGATGACGCCACAACTCTTCATCATGTTTTCTTAAAAGCTGTGACAATTTTGTAATAGTTGAACGGATTCCCACAACACTATTGTCTAGTTGCTGAACAAAGTTATCTCGTAACCCGCTCAATAGCTCAACAAAACAAAAGAATGCATCAGCTTCAGCAAAGGCCTGCATATTGTAATAGGGAGCTGTTAAGCACAATAAACCAATAATAAAAGAGAACATAAATGTACCATAAACATACATGACTCCTTATTGCTAACAATAATTTTTTTCTTCACATTCCCTTCCCGTGATCATACATCATAGCAAGATTTCTTGTCTAAATTCCCGTGAGCAATTTATACTGATCACACCTAAATTTTGATTTCATATTTACCCCCATTATAGCTTCCTCTTCAATTTATGCATACACTTGGAAATATCAACCAGTGGAATGAGGAAACAGAAAACGTGAAATTTTATGTGTGGAAAAGGTAAAGAATTACAGGTATGCATACGGTGCTTCTGATTATCACGGGTAAGCACTGTTTTAAACAGAATTTTCAAAATCAATGTTACACAAATTATTGTTAAAGGTTCCTAGGAAGATATGAAATTTAAATTAATAAGATTTTACACAACAAAAATATAATTAATTAAATGTAAAGGAGACTACGGGTGGACTTAGCAAAGCATGGATTAAGAAAAGAGGTTAACAAAACATTACAAAAAGAGGCTAACAAAACATCAGGGTCATATGTAATATTCTTCTCAATGATGGATTATAAACTGAGAACTAAGAGATTACAAGTCAAAAATATATAATATACTCACGGCATTTTCTTCGTCTGGGTCATTTTTGAACACGTAGAATAGAGGAGCCAATAACTCATTCATCCCTTGAACATACTTTACACCTGGATTTAACTTCGCAAAAATAATTAATATGTTCTTTAAAGCCTCCTGAAAATGACAGCAAAAATAAAAAACCAATAAGTTCATGCTGGAAAAGACTTGAATTATGGAGAGACTATGCCAATTTTCACAAAAATAAAGGAATAACCTGGTTAGATTTTGCAAATTTAGAATCACCAGAGAAAAAATGCATATCAGGATGAGTGCGCTTTACATCTCGGTCAATCTGATCTATGATTTCCGTATCCTACAAAATGCAAAGAGGATCGTTTACATCACAACAGCCTTTGCATACCAAGGCATTATAGTACATTAGGATCAAATTTATATACCTGTAATATAATAAGCATTAAAAAATCTAGAGATTAACGGATCAACAGTAGCAAAATTATAAACAGTATGTGGTAACAAATTTGCAAAGGACGTCATGTCATCGTAAAGACATTCTATTATTGGTAAATTGACCATGAGATACATACTCATTAAAATTATAGAAAAATGTCTCAAACTAGACAATAAAATAAGTAATTATCATTATAGATATAACAAATGTGTACTAGCAATCCATTTTTTGTGTAGGCATAGGAAGTTTCGATTTCATGCAAAACAGTTTCTGACTCTCAGTTGTCAACATGTCTCCGATTTAAGTAACATGTGATAAGTATCATGGATTGATGTGTCATTCAGCGATTATATATACAACAAAGTTGATAGTTTATGCATGATCAGAGACTTCATATAGAAATATTCAAATAACTAACAAAACAAGATTCATTTGCATTGTACCTGGAAGAACTGATTCCATACGCTGGTCTTCCCAAGACTCAAAGGATGCTCATCGTGAGGAATTTCTGATCTAGAGAGCAAGGCCCTGTCACGTTTGGCGGCATCATCAGCATCACCAATAGTGGAGTTGTACATCCTCCTTGTGATTTCTGACTAGCTAGCGACAGAAACATTCAGAGCCAAAAAGATAAAGCAAATAGAACAACATGCATTAAAAATCACCAACTCAACAAAGATTGCACTTGGACAAACATGCACTCTACAAATGTAACAGAAAAAACAGAGAAAAGTCTGATCAAATTCAAACATTACGATTAAGGAATCTTTCAAAACACCCCTCCCCCCCACATAATATGAGATGATAACATTATGATAACTTTGCTTGCTACACAACTGACTTACAGGATTCATTAGAATCTCCTCTTTGAACTGTTTGTACTGTGACCTCTTCTTAGCTAATTCAGATGACCAAAGCGCTCGATCCGGTGGAAGATATCCAAGCAAAAGCTGCAAACATCAACAAGTGTAAGTTGCGATAATAGTCTTGTATAATTTCACTTGCTTCTTTCCATAACAAAAAAGAACATATAGTCTATACCCCAACTAAATCCCCTATTTGGAAATCATCAATACACTTCCATCACTGCATTTCCATTCTTTGCCGCGAAAAACAAGACATCAATAATCATAACTAAAATCAATGAGAAAACAGTTTGAAAGAGAAATAGCAATAACACCTTCCACAATGTAGAACGTATCCCAGCAGAATCAGGCACACCTTGACATGAGATCCTCCTCAATTCCCGCATATCCATCACCTTCTTCGACAACTGAACCAAAACAAAATAAAACCATTCCAAAAATCAATACTCGCAAACACGATACTAAAACTATATGTTGAATTAGTGGTTAAAATAAAACTACCTCAGCCAATAATTGAGCATGGTGAGAGACGTCGTAAGCAGAAGGAGGCACGTCGTGGTCATGGTGATCGTCAGATCGCGAATCTTCAATTATCTGCTTAGGAGGAGGATCTTGAACAACGACGGGAGGAGACGGAGGCTGCGGAGGTGAAATTGGGCTGTGGACTGGGGAGGATTCTTCGGTGGTGGTGGTGGTGGTGGAGGGAGGAACAGTGGGTGCTGACCAGAGAGAGCTGTTAAGCCAATCGGGAACTTTCTTCTTCATCATTTTGAACGGTAATCGATGAATTTTACGTTTAGAGTTTCTGGATTTTCATTTCTCAAGAGAGAAGAGATGAACAACACATGACACTACACACACATGTCATTGGTTTTTTGGAATCTGTGTGTCAATTTTAATTCCTAAATTATCTTTTTTTAATTATTATTAGTTTTTTTTTTAATAATTAATCTTTTTCATTAGTGAAAAACACTATTATTTTTTTAATAAAACTATCCAAAAATTTTTTTATATAAAGTCAAAAAAAAATCTAAACAATAATGTAAATTTGTTAATACAGTTTACATAAGTTAGGGCCGATTTGCGGCTTTTTTACAAGATTCACAATGAACAATTCATCTTGAAAATTGAAAAACCTATGACTTAAGGACTCGTATCTTATGGGTTAGCCACTGAACTATAGCAAAAGTTGTAAATATTCCTTGTAAATTTGATATAGATATCAATTCAAAGTATTAACTTGAATTTAATTTTCTTGTAAAAAAAACTTGAATTTAATTTTATATTTTATTTATACTCTTTATAAACACCCATTAACAAGAAATAAGGCCGTAAATATAAGTCTTAAAATATAAAACAACTATATGCATTTAATATTATTTTTCAAAAATAACTTTAATAAATACTACTAATTTGTCTTAAAATAAAAAATTCAATATTCGATACGGTTATACACAAACTGCAATTTAGTAATATTCTCACCCAAATTTGACACATTAACTGTACTCCGCAAAAAAAAATTAATATATGTAAAATTTGTAATAAATGTTTATAATTAAAGGCAAATGCAATATCACTCTCTTTATCCTACTGATATGATATCTGGCGTGCTTTCAGAAATATGTTTGTGTACCCTTGAAAATTTGTACTTAAATTACTTCAGTATTCTAGAAAATGGAACTCTTCATGGGTAAAGTTAATTTAAATTTGACCAATATTACTTATAGTCTGATGTAAAAAAAAAAATGAAGTTAGTTCGCACCCCCTGGCCTAGGGTCCTGAATCCGCCACCGTGTATAATATACTTCTAAGTATCATGTATAATCACAATTTATAAAAGACAATCGTGGTTTCTACTAAAAACAATATAGTCATGGTTTTAACAAAAATTATAGAATTTTTTAAAAACATCGTAAAGGAATCTACGAAACATCTCAAACGAATCCAATAATATATTATTCTTAAAAAAATACAGGATATGTATCCCAACATAACTTTTCCTATTTTGGAATACTCAAAAAATAGATAAGCTAAACTTCTTTTTTTATGAAATGTTAAACATTTTTTTGAAGGAATGAAATGTTAAACATATTTTCTAAAGTATTTCTTTTGAAGGGATTTTTTTTTTTTTAAAGCATAATCATAACTTGATCTGATCTAATCTAATGATAATAATGTCATCGTGAGCTTAACTCAGTTGGTAGGAACATTGCATAATTTATGCAGGGCAAGGGTTCGAACCCCTGACATCCCACTTATGAGCTCGAATCACTGAGCTACTTGACAAAATAATAATAATAATAATAATAATAGTTTTTTTAAGGATAATAATAATAATAGTTAAAAATAAATAAAAAATGAAAACCATTTTTCAAGATGCGGGAAATGAAAATTAAATTCCTTTGTTTCCCCCATACATCGCACACTCGCACCAAATCAGACAAAACGTGAAAGCCAACATCGTGGCACGATTTTGGGAGGCGCGGCGCGATTTTCTTGGCAGAATGGATGGTTTCTGCTGAAGACAAATCGGGGCGCGATTTAGTGCTGGCATGACACGATTTCTGGATAAGGCTGTTGTACCTTGTGTCGTACGCTTACAATCGTGACGCGGTTTTTCACTGGCGCGGCGCGATTTCGTTTGTCACTGTGTACTATATAAGTGTTCCTTTGCAGATTTTTAAAGTAGAGCTTGAAGTGAGAGAAACTGGGATTACAAAGGAGGTAACTTTAGGGTTGAGTGTCTTTGTAGTGGGGTTCTCTTGGGTTGGAAACATTGTAAACACCTTGGGTAGTGAGATTTCACCTTTGGAGGAATCAAAAAGCTTCCTTTTGTGTTTTCTCTTAGGATTCATTGAGAGTGTGGGTGACATGAAAATGGGTAGAAATTAGGTCTTGTTCTTCTGTGAGCTTTTAAGCTATTCTCTTGTAACTCATTTGTATCACTTTCATCTTAATGGATTGGAGTGCTGCTCTCTCTCCCCTAGAGTAGGTCATATTGGACCGAACTGGGTTACCATCTTGGTGTGTTTGTTCCTTTCTTTCATTGCTTATCTTTATTGCTTTGATTATGCTTGTGGTGTTGCTCTACATTTGATTTTGAGTCTGCTTTTGTTGTTGTTGCTTGGAGACACTTTATCCATTGATTATCACTTCCTTTGCTCCACACATCTTTGTTATTCATTGGTGTGATTTTGTTCGAATTCACAACGGGCGCTAGATGTGTTGCAATCCGTTCCGAATCCACCTCTCCTCTTGCAAACAGATCTTTACTTCAATTTTCAAATAATCACCGTTCCAAGTATTCATCCTCTGTTTTTCCCCCTAAATCTTTATTTTGCATGAGACTCAATAACACTTACTGAATCGTTTTCATAAATTATTTTCTTCTAAATCGCGAGGTTTTTGTGAATTTCACTCATTTCACTTATTGTTAGGGGTGGGCGAAAAAACCAAAAAACCGAACAGAACTGAACCGAAAAAACTTAATTAACAGTTTGGTTCGGTTCAGTTCGGTAGCTAAAATTCGATTTTGGTTGTTATTTTTCATATTTTTTCAAAGGTATCAATAATAACAGTTCAGTTCAGTTTGAAATGCAAACATATTTTAAATTTAGTAAACAGTTTGGTTCGGTTCAATTTTCATCCCCAACTGAACCATGCTCACCCCTACTTATTGTTCCGTTATTTTGCAGAATATAATTCCATATTGTTTTTATTTCTATGCTTGCTTAGGTACTTGTTATCTGAATAATAATGTCTAATTCACCAGACAAGGTAATGATTCCACCCAAGAAGATTGCAAGGCGTGATAATGACGATAATCGAGATAGGATAAGCGACTTACCTGACTGCGTTCTACTTCAGATTTTGTCATTATTAAATTCCAAACACGTTGTTCAAACTTGCGTTTTGTCCAAAAGATGGAAACATCTATGGAAACGTATTCCAACTCTTATATTGCATTCTTCAAGATTTTCCACTGTAAAGAAATTTGCTATATTGGTGTCTAACATTTTGACTCTTCGTGATGCCTCAGTTGCATTGCATGCTCTAGATCTTGACCGTATAGGCATTATCGAGTCTTGACTCCTTTATAAGATATTACAATATGTTTCTTCCTATAATACCCACATCCACCATTTAGGAATCTCTGTCACTAGTGAGAGTTATCTCATTATGAACTGTGTTTCTAAATGTCAGGATCTTACGTCTCTTAAGCTTTCAGTTCGCGATAGATGGGGTAGTTATGAAACATTATTTCCAAAATCTTTGAATTTACCTTTGTTAACCTGCTTGGATCTAAGTAATTTTGCATTTAGTGGTGATGAGAACAGTTGTGTTGAGCCCTTTTCCACCTTTACCAGGTTGAATAGTTTGGTCATTTGTAATTGTAAGGTGATAAAGGATGCTCAAACCCTCATCATCTCAAGTGAGACACTTGTCAATTTAGCTTTGGATTATTATTCATCTACATCTAACTTTGCCAATACCTGATGGAATAGTCGACTTCTTGCGACAAAACTCCCCGTCAGCGGAAGTTAACATCACAACAAATTATAGTTGTTTTAATATTAAGCAGGTAGTTATTTAAAAACCATAAGGGAGTT
>Ga0315913_1007615_pt1 | contig 12946 bp, 9 predicted proteins | sample MpolsnodulesMG_FD_207736 | JGI IMG/M metagenome (GOLD analysis project Ga0315913, IMG submission 207736) | Medicago polymorpha root nodule microbial communities from Los Angeles, California, United States - small nodules | ecosystem: Host-associated > Plants > Roots > Nodule | place: USA... | reverse complement strand
GCAGTGTGTAATCGTAACAGTGATCTGGGCTGTTTTATCCTGGAGACGGCGTGGTTGTTAGTCTACCTTGCACAAACTTGGGTAGTGCCGCGAAACGTCTTAAAGAAAGCGACCTGGTCGTGACTCATCCCGGTAATTCTTTTGGTAGTACTGATTTTTGAAAACCCGAAAACAACAGAGAGAAACAGCAATAACTAACATAAGATAACAACAAAAACCAAAAACACATTCGAACACTCCACTCTCCTCGTCATCCCACAGTACAAAAACAAGGCTTTCAGTCTCACAGTGAATTTCACAAACACTTACCAAGCAATATATCAGATAAATCCTCTGCAAGAAAAGGTAAACAAAAACCCATCAACACAAAAACATTAACAACGGATACAAAACTAAGCAAAAATGAAAAAGTTGGTAGGGATAAAAATTGAAACTTTATGTGTTTTAGGTACCTTGGGGAGAAGGGTTGAAAATAGAATCTAAATGGAGTTTTTGGATTTGTTGATATGAAAGTGAGGAAAAGTTTTTTGTGGGATTGTTGTGTAAATGTGAACGGAAAGAGGAGCTGAGTGTGCATAATTTTCTGGTGGTAGTGGCGCGCATCTTAACTATACAACGAAGTGAAGAAGATGATGATGAACTCGTTCTGAGAATGCGATTTTGTAGGAATAGGTCAACCTAACCTCAAGGTATATGTAGACTCGAGCTAGTTAACTTGTGCTCCAAGAAATTCATAAATACTCATAATTATGTCTTAATAAAAAAATTAATTATTAACTTTTCTTTTTAAAATTCCTCTCCTTCAAAAAAAAACTTTTTTAAAAAGAGAATACACAATTTTGAATAGAATGTTTTATTTGATGTGGGTTTAATTTACCAACAATATGGACTAGACAGAACAACACATGACAAACTTTTATAGTATCGGATAATATTTTATCTTAACCAATTTTTTGTGGACAAAAAGTTATTTTTGTATTTTTGATAATTTGTATGAAGGACAAAAAGTTGTGATGTGGTTTAGTGAGAACAAAAGTTTATGTTTTTGTCTTGTCCTTTGCCTCCCGTTTATCATGTCCTAAAAACAGTTTTACAAATCAAACATTGTACAACTAGAGTTGTCATGTCATGTCTTTCATTTTGTAGCAGATCAAATACACGTGGTTTTTAAGGGAATCAATTATGTTAATTCTAGTTTGGTCAAAAGGTAAGTAAAGTCTAACAAAAACAAGAGATTTTAGGTTGATTTTCTCATTATCTCAATTATATTTATAATATATAAAGAGGATAAGGGATTTTCGAATGCTTTTTTCACTATCCAAATTATATCCTACAACAAAACTTTTTATAATAATATTTTTTAATAATGTTGATTGTGTTTTTTTAGAGGCATATCATATTGTTTATGGTTGGAGTGAATAAAAAAGATAAGAATTTATATTATATTTGTTATATTGTTTGTGTTATTGAAATAAATAAACATTGTGGTTTATTGGGTTTGTTATAATTTGAAAGTCACAAACATTTATATTTGTACTTTTATATGGATGAGAATTTGTTGCAGATTATCTTTTTTGTTTTAGTGACTTTAAATTTGTGTTGTATTAATGTATTATATCACTTTGAATGAATGAATATGATCTATTTGTAAAGAAAAAAGTATATTAATACTTTTAATCACCTCAAAAACATAACTTTTTTTTATCAAAATCAAAATTTTATAAAAAAAAACACCATTCATAATTTACAAACGTTAACAAAATAAAAATTGTAGAATAACGGACACACCGTCAGTGAAATTATAAAAATTTCTATCTTCGATACATTAACAAATATTCAAAGACATATGGTTTCCTTTGTATAAATACAAATAGTTAAGCTAACAAAAACAAAAAAAAAAGAATGTAAGGATAAATTTCTAGCTAAAAGAAAGAAAAACAAAAGTTATTAGTTTAGTGAATTTGTTTAGAGGTGTTGGGTTGGAGAATTAGAGTGTTTTTATTAAAATACTATCATTAACAATCATAGACGTGCGACCAACTTAAATAATGAAATCTCGAATAATCATCAGATATGTCAAAATTACAATGAGAACTTTTAAAAACTGCACTTTGTAGTTTCTGCGAAATTATGGTGAATCACCGTAATTCTAACATATTCACGTGATTCCATAATCGAGTCATACGCTAAGTTCAATTTAATATCTCTTACTTAAGCCTCAACCGAATATTGAGACTGACCCGTGAGAGCAACTAGTTTCATATAACAAAAAATGATTGATCTAATCATTATGTTCAAAAATGAATCCATCCATCCATCATGTAATACATGTATGACATAGATTGGTTTACCCATAAAAGAAGAAAAGAAAAATCAACAAACTTGTAAAGGACACATTTCATATTCGAAAACCATCACAAGAGAAAAAGACAAACAAAAAAGCAAAAGCAAAAGCATAAATAATTGTTCACTTCTTCTTGTTATTCTTCTTCTTCATCATTCATCCTCTATCACCACTAACCAACCAACCACCGTAGATGGCGCGGCCCGCGCGGGAACCCCGCATCAACTGCTGCACCTGCTGCACAAGCTTCATCACCAGCACAGGCCTCACCATCCTCTTCCTCTGGCTCACACTAAGAACTCAACAACCAAAATGCTTCATTCAATCACTCTACCTTCCTTCTCTCAACAAAACTATCACTTCCAATCACAAACACTCCAACAACAATAACACTATCATCTTCAACCTCAAACTCGCAAACCAAAACAAAGACAAAGGTGTCTACTACGACGCCATTCGTCTTACATTCGCTCTCTTCCTCGACGTCAACACCACACGTCCACTGGCTAACTCCACTCTCGACGGTTTCTACCAAGGACATGGTAAAACAGCTGAGAAATGGGGTTCTGCCGAGGCGTATGGTGGTGGAGTGAACCATACAGTGCAAGGAAGTGTTTTCTTAAGGGTGGAGTTTGTCACACGCGTTAAGTATAAGATTCTGTTTGTATATACTAAACGACACCGTTTGTCTGGAGGGGCAAATGTGGAAGTTAATGTCAGTTCAGGACAGAAGGTGAATCCTAAAGGGATCAGGCTTGGTAATGCTCCAGTTCGGGTCGGGTCTGAATCTGCCCCGGTTCGTGGACTATGGGTTGCTCTTTCTGGAACTTTTGTTTCTCTCTTGGTTCTTAGTCCTTTTACTTGACTTGACTGATGTGCTTTATTTTAATTTTTTAATTTATTTTCTTAAAAAAAATAATTTATTTCTCAATGTATTTTAATCGAGCGACTAATGAGATCCGGTTAAAGACACATCATAAGAAGAATCTGAGATTGAATTTTGGTTGGAACAATCTTGAACTAGAAATATAGCCGAACTCTAGATTACCACGATTGCTTCTTTTACAAACCAGTGGGTTAAGAAAGAAAAATTCAATATATTTTTAGATGGTGCATAGTTTGCATGCTTGAATTTCATAGAGTAATCCTATATTTTATGATTACATGTAGATTATTGTGAAACAAAAAAGTCTATAATATTTTACAACTACTAGTTCTAGGTTGATTTACCTAGGGGAGCTACCATGTTGAAGTTTAACAAGAGAATGATAAGCTCCATTTCTTCCAAGTGATATCAATTCATTATGTGAACCTTGCTCCACAACTTTCCCATTCTTAATCACAGCAATGGAGTTTGAATTCTGTATTGTTGATAGCCTATGTGCCACTGCTATACATGTTCTTCCAACCATTATTTTCTCAAGTGCTTCTTGGACTAAAACCTCTGATGCACTATCAAGTGCACTTGTAGCTTCATCCAGAAGAAGAATTGCTGGATTCTTTAGTATAGCTCTGGCTAAGGCTATTCTTTGTTTCTGTCCTCCTGATAACTGAACTCCTCTTTCTCCACAGTGTGTCTCATACCCTTCATTCATTCCACTGCCAAGACAAACACCAATAACACAAATAAAATGTTAGTACCAAGATGAAAAAAGAAGAAAAAATGATTCAAGAAGAAAAATTTTGTTTTTATTTTTGTACCTTATGAATTCATGAGCATTAGCAACGGTAGCAGCCCTTCTTATCTCAGATTCAGTTGCGTTTTCTTTTCCATATGCGATGTTTTCCCGAATGGTTCCACTAAAAAGGGTTGGTTCCTGACTTACTAAAGCGATATGTGACCTCAACATTCTTAAGTTATAGGTCTTGATGTCTTGTTCATCTATGCATACCGTTCCCTTGATGGGATCATAAAACCTTTCAATCAGACCAATGATAGTGGATTTACCGCAACCACTGTGCCCTACAAGTGCCACCGTTCGTCCAGCCTCAACTTTGAGATTCAGACCCTGGAATACCATTTGCTCAGGTCTAGATGGATAGGAAAAGAATACATTTTTAAGCTCCACCCTGCCCCTTATTTTCCTTTTTTTATCTGCTCCCCATAAGGTTTCAGGATCAATCTCACTTTTCCTGTCTAGGATAGCGAAAACTGATCCAACTGCATTGCTTCCTTTAGATATATCAGAAGTCATGCTTCCAGCTTCTGCAATGATGTATGCAGTGAAGAGCAATATTAAAAATGCTTGGAAGAGTTCCGTCGGTTCTATGAGACCTTTTATTAGGAGACTCCCACCATACCAATATGCCAATGCTGTTGATGAAGTGTTGAAAAATTGTGAGCTGAAAAGACCAAAACCTGAAATCCATGACTGCCTAATACTCTCCTGTTTAGGTCCTGTCATTGTAGCTTTGAAGAGTGCCAACATTCTTTTCTGAGAACTGAATGCAGTTATGGTTCTATGGTTTATAACAGCTTCACTTGCAAGTTGGCTTCCTTCCCGTTGCGCTTTACGGGTTTTTTCCGCCATAGTCTTCATCAAAACACTTCTTGCATAAAAGCTTCCAATGACCAATGGCTGTACTGCAATCATCACAAGAGAAAGCCTCCATGTAAGCACAAGTCCAACAGTGTAAGCAAAGATGGATCCAAAGATTGCTTGAGCCAGAAGAGACATCCGGTCGCCAACGAGTGAACGGACCAAGTTGGCTTCAGAGGCTAATCTTGCACAAATGGCTGCACTTGTGTTGTCTTCATGATCAAACCATCCTATCTCAAAACTCATCAATTTTTCTAGTATTTTCTCTCGTATTCTTTTCGTTAACCTCTCTCCCATCACTGCAAAATTGTAGTGTTGGAGAATACTAGTAAAGAAGTTAAAAACACCAATTCCTAAGAAAACGAGGGCAAGGACTCTAGCTTTAGACTTCATCTTTGAGGTATCAGGTTCAAAATAAACAGATATGAGTAATCCAACACAGTACGCATTTATAGGTTGTACGGCTCCTGAGCCTATTGCTCCCAATATTCCCAACACTCCTCTTCCCCACTCGGGTGCATTCATTTTCAGCAAGCGCCACTGTGAAGGAGCTGGATGGTTTGATCTTTTCAAATCATCTTCATAACTATCATCGTCATGATCATACTGGATGGAATATGAGTAAGGTGTGCCGATGGAAAATCCCTGGCTGAAGGGATACAACATTGGAGTGCCTGGTGTGCTTGATTTGAAACTCATTCCTGGACTTTGTGGAACGCTCATCCTGTGAGAGCTCTTTCCTTCTATTTGAAGATTGGAATGCTTGACTTCATCATTCTGAGTTGTTACTTGTTGCAACTTGACCATACGAGCGTACTCTCCGCCTTCTCCACCGTTGATTTCCATGAGCACATTATGACTACCTGTTTCAATCACTTTCCCTGCTTGAAGCACTGCAATAGTGTCGGCTGTTCTTATTGTGGATAGGCGATGAGCAATAATGATTGTTGTTCTTCCTTTTGAAGCTTGATCGATCGCTGCCTGTACCACTCTTTCGGATTGAGAATCCAGTGCACTTGTTGCTTCATCAAGCAGGAGAACCTTTGGATCCCTAAGTAAAGCTCTAGCTATGGCAATTCGCTGCTTCTGTCCACCAGACAATTGAAATCCAAACTGTCCAACCTATAGGAAAATCATAGTAGTTTTCAATAATAAGGCTTAAGTCAAAGCTGCTTAATTTGGATGTAGATTAGGATACAAGTTCTTTTGGATTTTATTATCTTTCCTTACCTTTAGGGATCCCACTTTTTTGTAAGATATACAATTAGGAAACTTAAAATTTGAACACAAATAAAATTTATCTAGAATTTTACCTTATCTAAAAGAGTAGTTCAGTTTTTTCAAGAGACTAGTACTCTGCCAATAGGATGACTACAACTAAGGTTTGTTTGACAAAAAATCAAAATTCTTGTTCCTTTTATGTCATATAAAAGGTCAAACTATTTGATAGATATACTCAGCTTATACTAATTATTTGAAACCTTTAAATGTGAAGCTACTTAGAAAATTGACTCCAAGTTTATATAAAAGTCTTCATTTTTCAACTTACTTGTGTTTCATATCCATCTGGTAATTTGACAATGAAATCATGTGCATTTGCTGATTTAGCTGCACTTATCACACTTTCCATTGAAGCACCTTCTTTTCCAAACAATATATTCTCTTTTATGGATGTGGCAAAAAGAACAGGCTCTTGATTCACTAAGCCAAGGTTAGATCTCAACCATTTCAATTGAAGTCTATTAATCTTGTGACCATCCAATAATATTTCTCCCTCAACAGGGTCATAAAACCTTTCAAGCAGTGCAATTATAGTGGATTTTCCTGAACCACTACCCCCAACAAGACCTATCCTCTTACCTGCTGGAATAATGAGATTGAATTCCTGCAAGACTGGTGAATCTGGCCTAGATGGATAACAGAAGTATATGTCTTTAAATTCAATTTCTCCTCTCACATGTGATAAAGCCTTTCCTTTCTTCTCTTCAGAATCTATAACTGGCACCCTATCAATCATTTCATAAAGGCGAGTGACCGCGGAACTTGCCTCCATTATGGCAGTTAAATTTGGAAGTGCACTTAAAATGCTCCTGAAAAATTCATCGAAGTTAAACATGTTATTTTTGCTCTTAACCCTCCGGTCTTGTTACAGCCGTGTTTTGAAGTTAAACATAATAGCATAACATGCAATATTAAAAAAGTGATTATATAACTAGAATATAAATTATGATAAAATCACTTACAGTCCTCCCATAAGGATGTTAAAGCCAGCTACAAATACATGGCCACCTTTCTCTCCTTTATCGGATATCAAAAAAGTTCCAACCCAAGCTTGAAAACCCCAACTTACATAAATAACTCCCATACTTCCTAACATCAACCCTTTTGCAAAACCTTGCTTTATTCCAAACTCCATAGTTTTTTCAAGTGCAGTGCTAAATCTTTTTAGTGTTTGATTCTCCCCAACATAAGAGAAAACAGTTCTTATTGAAGATATTGCTTGCTCTGCAATCCCACCAGCAACACCATAAGACTCTATCATTTTCATTGTGACATCCAACATGATCTTTCCAAATACAAGTGCCGGGACAATGAACATGATGGAGAGTGGTATGGCTGCCAATGCAAGTCTCCATGAAAGTACAAATGCAAAGATGTGGCAGAAAAAGAATGTTGACATGTAAGTCAAGCAGTCTGGAATCTACACTCAGCCAAAAAGTAAAAATTAATAAAGCAAAAAGATAAAGAAATTACTTGATCATATTGTGGTTATAAAATTAATTAGATTCCAAAATACAACTGAAGGTTAGATTTATTGGTTCCTTCCAAACAAATGCATATATACCAACAAACTCTTTTTACTGGAATGCCATTATTAAGACGTATGTCACGGATGCACTTCAACTTATCATGTATGACCAGAAGGTCTATCTACTTTCACAAATGATATATTGACACACAAATTTGACAACAAAAATTGACAACAACATGGATGGTTTACACCATTTAAATATATGGTTATTTACGCTCAGTGTATAGTTAATAAAAATTACAAGGTGTCACAACTTACTAACCATACATTTAATGTAATCAACCTTGATTTTGAACGTCATTAATCATGATTTTCAAGTGTTCAAATATACATGATATATGTTATACCATCCAAATTATGTTCAAATATACACAATTTTTAGGATTTCCGGAAGTTTGTGGCAAACCTTCTCAGACAAGGCAGATTGGACTGTATTTGCATCTGAGGAGATGAGTGAGACAACTTGATATGTTGTTGAAGAACCAGCAGTTTGTGTGTCAAAGAAACCAACTTCTTGTCTTAAGACCGATTTTAGGTATTCCACTCTCATTCTTGAAGCCTGTCTCTCTGCTGTTCTATTCCAACATATTCCTTCTGCAGTAGCCATTATCAAATTGGTATCAAGCAAGAAAACTAGTTAGTTTAATTTTCTAAATTCTAGTCATGTTGTTTGCATGAATCCAAAGTTGAGTTAAGTTCTTAAAAGAAGAAAATTGAGCTGAGCAATGAAGTGTGCAGCTTACCAATAAAAGCTGAAAATCCAACTCCAATTGCAACACATAATAGCTTCAATGCAAACTGAAAAGTGGAAATTAAAATGTTATATCAAAAACTGTTGAGTAATCATGTCCGAAAAATAAAATCGTGACATAAATAAAGTTTCATGACTCTTTAGACATAAATGAAAAAAGAGTAGTAATTTTATTGAACAAGCTCACCTTGTTCACATCATGTTGATTTAAACGGCTATTCTTATCTCCATAAGCATTGATCACATCACTAAGAATGTACATCATGAGAGGATTCTGCAGACCATCACCAAGGCTTCCTAGAGTCCCAAAGAGCATCAATAATTTATCGAATCCATCTGCATAACGAAACATGCTATTGCTCCCCATTTCCCCTATAAACTCCCCCTTTTGGAGAGATACCTTTTTCTAGAAAGGTTCACTAAGCTTGATCAACAATCTCAGTACAAAAAACAACTTGAAAAGACTTATATAAACTTATTAAGATGCTCTTAGACAAGTAAAAAAATCAGCAGCCAGCATGTGACTCTTACTATTGTCTTTTTACAAACAAAGCCGTTCTCAATATATATACTACTATATGGAAGATTCATGAATTGACATTCCTAAGATATTGTTCAACTTGAACTTTGTTTGTGTGACATAATAATATGCTGTTTTAATTTGTTTGTTATTGTGGTTATGTTCTTCTTAGTTACTTAGTTCGGCAAATGATTCCATTTGGTCACATTTTAATTTGTTTTATTACAAATCTAAATACCTGCAAAGAATCATTCACCTGTTATTATCTTTGATGATGGATGAGATTATGTAACCAATTGGACTTAGTCATGTACAATTGACAACTTAATAAGGTAATTATTTGATATTTCTTAGGCATGTTTGTTGGAAGTGTCTTTCTACCTTTGCATTGTTATGTAGGGACATTGTGACATAAGAGGTGCAAACTTTGTACTTTACTCATATCATTCTTGCCAAAAAATCTACAAAGATATTATCAATTATTCAATCAAATATACTATATAATATGTATATAAAATATTATGAAAGCACACACTTTGTTCCAGGCTGATCCAATTGTCTCTACTTTTGTGCCATTTGTAACGAAGGAATATAATCTTGTCACATTAAAATATGCTGCCGTCCTTCCTAGAAAGGTTATATTAGTCGTATGTTTTTTCGACTGTTATTATATTACACAAGGTTTTGTGTTTAGTACAAAGCAACTTTGCCATTGGAGATTCCCCTTCACTTGACATCAACATTAACCATATTATACGTCAGAGACATTGAATTACACCAATGTAATATTACATTGTTTAATAATGTTTTTTTTTTATAAATATTTTACAAAACTGATTGTTGGATCGAAAGTTTATAAAAAAACAAAATTCATTTTATATATTATTATTGAAATGTATAATGATTTTCTTTGTTGTTACAATCTAATGATTTGACTATGATGATATTTTATGTGAGTGTTCAGGCTAGATCTGGAGTCTCCCTACTTTTACCTTTTTGTTTAGTCGATTTGACTTTGTGGTTCCTTTGTGTTACTTTTGTTTGTTGCGATTCCATGCACACCTTATACTAATTTAATTTTTTTTTACTTCTTAAAAAAAAAAACTAAATTAGAGAACTTATAGTTTAAGGACAAATATTTTGGTTTTATTCTTAATTGTTACCTTTTTTATTGGTTTGGATTATTTTTCCTACTAAAACCAAACGATATGTTACACTCTACATGAACATTATAAATTCTGAAATGCCAAGTTTAATTTCTTTTAATAAAAAAAATTGATTTGATATGATAATGTTGGACCTAAATAATTACTTGTTTTTAAATTGTATAAATGTAAATGATTACTTGTTGAACATCAAAGGTATCAGTGAAATCTGAATGACCCTAAAGACTCACATTTTAAATTTGTCATTTGAAATTGATATATTTTTAGACCGTATAGTTGAAGTGAAGACTATATTCTAAAATTTCATGTAAATGTACTTGTATATTTCAAAAAAAAAAAAAAGTACATGTACGTGCAATTATTCTGGAAGCATACTTTTCCTTTTCACCAAATGCTAGTCATAAGAATTGAATCCTTGACCATGCATGCAATTCATCCTTATTTTTGTAAGAACAAAAATCAAAATCAAAAGCAGAATAAAAGCAAAAGGCATGAATAAAAATACTCACGCTATCCTAGTGAAAAAACCAATTTTTTATGTGCCATGTAGTTGATATGAGTTCAGTATACTTTATGATAATCCAACATTTACTCCCTCAACTTGTTTAAGATTTTTAAAAATAATTTTTGACTTTTCGTTGTGTTTTAATGTTTTCTAAAAAAATATTTTGTTAAAAAAATACTTTCTATGCTGAAAAATGAAATAGCTACTCTGATTAGCGTTTGAAGAATTCTTTTAATAGTAGAAAGAGAAAAACATAGTTTATGGGATATATTATTTTTCGGTCATAATAATAAAAAGAGTTAATTACACTTTTATTTCTTAAAAGATTTTTTTAAAACATCTCTTAAAAATGTTTGAATTACCATTTTCTTTTATTTTATGTTAAAATATACACTCCTCTCTCATCTGATGTAATACATATTAATAAATATTTGACTCCCCTTCCCTAAGCCTGAAAGAAACTTGTTACATTCATCTCCCCTCTTATGTTAAAATATACAATTCTCTGTTCTCGTGAGCTTAGCTCAGTTAATATGGACAATGCATAATATATGTCAGGTCTTGAAACCCCGGACACCACAAAAAAAATCTACAATTCTCTCCGTTTATATTATATATATTTTTTTATTTCTAATAATTTAGAAAAAATATATATAATACACTCCAATGTAAAATAGTATTATGGATCCATTTTAATATAATCAAAATTTGAATGTACATTTTTCGCTATTTTTAATTCACAATTTCATTAACATGTAACTTTAAACCTTGTTATAAAATGCCTTTTTTTTTATAAAAAAAACCCTATTATAATAAAATAATAAAACTCTTATAAAATATAAAACAACACAAAATAAAAATAGATGAGTGAAAGATTATTAAAGTCGATAAAATACGGTTATTTAAAAGTGAATTTCATATCTAAATTATAAAATTATTGACATAATATTAAATTTAATTATCATTGACATTTAAATTATAAAGAAATGGATTTATTTTTCTTTAATGACGGTTCAAAATTTATAGATATCATAAAAACATTTATTTATATTAAAATATATTAGAGTGTAATGCATATTTAATTATTAATGTAGATGGTTGTGATTCAACCATCTAATAGATGATGAGAGTATAAAGTTTTACTTGTCAAACGGAGGGAACATATATTTTAACATAAGAGAATAATGAAGTGTAATTCAAGTTTGTCTTAAGAGATAATAGTATAATTTACTCTAATAAAAACCACTCTCTTCGTATTTTATGATAAGTTACGTTGGAAAATATGTTTTGGTTTATTATTCGTCGCTTTACAATTCCAATATACCCTTGACATTTATTGTTCTCTTCTTTTAAGTATTTTAATTTTTTTCTTTTTCCATATTATAAGAGATAAACTTGTAAAAGAAAATTAACTACGTTTCTGAATATATGTGAAAATGTCGAAACAATTTATTATAAAACATGGAAGGAGTACATCATATACTCTACGAGAATTTAATTAATTTGCACTCTCAAATTATTTTATACATGATATATTGTCACATCACTAATAAATATGAAAAACATATGAATTCTCATATTTATTAATTGATGAGACATCAAATAATTGAATGCACATGTAACATAACTTTACACCATCATGTATAATATTTAAACTCATTCTACAATATAAATGTAATACTCCGCGTTTTAGTTCATGATGTTTTATCCGTTAGTTTGTCTCATACGCGTTTTAGACCGAAGGGTGTATTGGTAATTGCAAGTAGGGGCTTTTTAAGAAGGTTTGGACCCAAAATCCTTCATTTTGAAGTTGTCTTTCTCTCTCTTAAGCTAGGACAGAAATCTGCTCTCTCTCCCTCACACTCTTAAGCTCAACTCTGTTCCTCTCCTTCAAATCAATCCTTCCAACTATCAAGTGAATGGAAATGCTGCATGTTGTGAGCTTTTGGATGATCATGTAGCTTGCAACCAACACTCCTTCCTCTTCTTGCATTCCCATCTTTGTAGATTGATCCAGCCCTAATCTGTGTCTGTGTTTGTGCATGTTATTTCTGTTCTTGCAGGTGAGTTCACTAGCTAGCAAACCATCCCTGGGTTGTGTTAATTCTTGTGAGAATTGCTTAGATAGAAACTTGTTGAAACCTAGGGTAAATGCCATGATTATTGCCATGATTCTGTTGAGTGTGTGTAATCTGTTGCCATGCAATGTTTCTAAACTGTTTTTCAGGTACTATGGGTGCCTTATGAGCATTAGAGACTTGAAATTGGGTCCTTGGCACCAAAAATGCGATTTCTGCACTTCTGAACT
>Ga0315913_1007613_pt1 | contig 12948 bp, 3 predicted proteins | sample MpolsnodulesMG_FD_207736 | JGI IMG/M metagenome (GOLD analysis project Ga0315913, IMG submission 207736) | Medicago polymorpha root nodule microbial communities from Los Angeles, California, United States - small nodules | ecosystem: Host-associated > Plants > Roots > Nodule | place: USA... | reverse complement strand
CCTTGTAACAACATTTATTATTATTATGTTATATTATCCTTGAAACAACTTTTACTATTATTAGGTTATAGGTTATATTATCTTGTAACAACTTTTATTCCATATTATTAACAATTTTTTCTTGTAATAACTTTAATTGTATATTATTCAGAATTTTTCCTTGTAACAACTTTTATTACTCCTTGTAAAACCCTATTACTAATCCATTATTCCATCGTCTACATCGTGTTGTTATAGATTACATTGTTATTGTTTCGTTACTTTATTTTCCTTATTTAATTAAGTTTAAAGGTAAAACAGTAAAATAATTTTAAAACCCCTTCCCTCCCCTTGTAAACCAAACACATTTTTAATTAAAATATCTCCCCCCCTCTCCTAATTCTCGAACCAAACGGACCTTAAGATGTGTTTGAATTGCAGTATCAAAATTGTGCAGGGGTCGAAGCGATATCAGTGAAAGGAACGTAAAATAAGCTATAGAAATAATAAACGGGTAATTAGTGCAAAATTGTCAACAAAAAAAAAGGTAATTAGTGCAAAACAAAATGTTAAAAGTAGACTCATCCCCGCACCAAAATGTTTGGTACATATAGTAAACCCAATATGCTCGACTTTCCAACAAAAGTAAAAATACAACAAACCCAAATGCTAAATTCCTAATTCTATTCTACTGGCACAATGTCCCGCGCGTGCTGCATTGCATCCACCCCTATTCTATTTTCCTTCTTCATCATTACCGTACGCATAAAATTGATCCACCAGACCACAACCCACTCACCCATGACCCATTTCTATTTTGTCCTTGATGTTTAGAATAGCTCACTCTTTATAAATTAACTAGCATCTTAATAATTTCATCACCACAACCCAATTTTCCAGTAGCATTCAGCAAGATGTTTCGTTAGGTGCCAACAAATTTCCAGAGAGAAAAAGAATATCACAAATCACATGAGAAGAAAAGGGAATGTGTTTTTGCGTTTTCTGGAAGAAGAAAAAAAACACACTAAAAAAAACCAAAACAAATGAATTTTTCAGTTTAATCTTTGAACCGGACGACTGCCTAAAAAATGGAGATTTGGACGACTGACTAATCTTTTGTTTTACTCACTATTGAATTGTGATTGACTATACTTGTTATTCTAATAAAAGGATCGGCTACAGAATTTGGCTTTATGAAATCTGAGTATTCAATTGCTAGAATCCAAAACATACATCTAACCTAAACTTGTTATAGGTCAGAAAAAATTAAACTTCCACAAGATTAAAAATCAATGTTTGAATCCTAAACTAAGCTTGATATCTAAAAGTAGTGTTAGACACACCTCATATATGTCACTTAAAGTGGAAGTAATTCATGAAAAATAATAAATTAAATTGTAAATACATAATATTGCTTGTACATACATAAAGTTTTTTTAAATACACGTATTATTAACTAATAGAAGAAAAAAAAAGTAAGTCTTGTCCAAAAAAAAAAACAGTAACCAATGTACCCAAAAAAAAAATAGAAGTGATGCAAAAAGTAAAAAAAAAATGTTGGGCTGGGCTTATGCAGGTCTGACCCGGAGGGGGAGGGGACAAGGTTTTCATATATAAATGTGTTGAAGCAAAAGTATTCATCTAGGGTTTTAGACAGAGGGAGGCAGCAAAGAGTAGCAGCACCACACAGAGGGAGGCAATGGCACCAAAAACCAGAAGCGCAAGAGTGAGCCGTAACCCTGAATTGATCAGGGGTATCGGAAAATACTCGAGATCTGCTATGTACCACAAACGTGGTCTATGGGCTATCAAGGCTAAGCACGGCGGAGCTTTCCCTCGACATGATCCCGCCGCTAAGCCTGCAGCTCCGGCCGAGAAGCCACCTAAGTTTTATCCCGCCGACGATATCAAGAAGCCACTCCGCAACAAGCACAAGCCAAAGCCCACTAAGCTCAGGTTCTTCACTATCGTTCATTTCTATAGATACACCCGTTTTTGTTTGAAAATGTGAAAATTAATCAACCTATTAGTTATCTACAATGGTTAATTAGTTTGTATATTTTAGAACTTTGTTAACATGCATCTAATTGAAAACGAAGTGGCAGAAAAAGGACCCTGCATTTTTCAGTGGCTTTGCGATATTTTGTTTTAAGTAGGTGAACTTAATCATGTTGTTAGTAGTAATTAGAGGTCATGGGTTCCATTTGTGTTTGTACAAAATGTAAGATAAGATATGTAAACAATGGATATGCAATGACTCCAACCCTTCCCTGGATGCCGCCATGACGGGACCTTATAACACTAGATGCCCTTTGTTTATGATGATTTTATATATATATATATATACACACACACACACATTGTGTGTGTGTGTGAGTGAATCACTGCACTGTTGTTGGTCTGAATCTTTTAGTTTGCATGTTTTAATCCTGAAACCGACGAGTATCAAAGTGTATGTCGAATAATATCTGGGTTCACAGACTCTTTCTACATAGAGTATACTAGTAGTTTTGACATATCCTTTGAAATATTTTGAGCATGCTAATCATGTATCATGGTAGCTAACTCTAAACTCCAAAGTTGAAGGATATTATTGTAATTTTCATTTAACAGTCTTTCGCTTAAAGTCATTAGTATGCCATATCAATGTTACTTTTGCTTGCATAGATCATTATAGATAATTTTTAAATTCTTTAATGTAGACTTACACAAGTTATAGTAGTCATTCATATTCAGGAAAATAAAACTTGAGGACACTTAGAGAACAATTTGGACCTTGAAGACCAGAACTGTTTTTCACGGCAGGGGAGACAACATGTGTTGTTACATAATCAGAAATATTTAAAATTAAATAGCAGAATAATCACATATTTTGGAAATCCTTCTGATCCAACAAGCTCTCTGTGACATCCTTATGTTTTTCATATTAGCTTGTAATTATCTGAAACTAAAATTTGACCTTTGAGGGGCCTCAATTGTATTGTTAGTAGTGATTTAAAGTTTGGTTTTTGCAATTGGATTTATTTTTCTGTTTTCACTTTTCAGCTAGAAATAGTACTTGTGTTAGGTATCTGGTGGTATTGATAGGGTAACCGCTGATGCAGTCAGTTATTTTAATATATAGTTATTTAGGAGCAGTTAGCATTTTGTATAATATGCAGTATTTGTGTTGATTAGGAGCAGTTAGGCAGTTTATGCAGTAATTTGTATTGATTAGGAGCGGTTACAGGCAGTTTATTCCCTTTGTTTGTATAAATAAGGCCATTTGGCCACAACAGTAGGGAGAATTCAGAATTATTCAATTAGGAACCTTATTGCTTTTGGGCAGAGAGAGAAATGTCTCTTCTCTGAGGAGCTTTTGCTCTGGGATTACAGAGGGATAATCTTCTGTAATATTTTCTTTTCAATCAATAATACTATTCCTTTTGTTTCTCTTTAATTCGGGTTCCTAACAACTTGTGTATGGTTATTTCTGAAATACAGTAACAATTGATTATTGTAAACCTTAAATGATCAGAGAAGAGTAAATTTTAACCTTTTGGCTTCTCAAGTATTTAGCATTTAGTAATCTTTTGCAGATGAATTTGAGTTTTGTTTGTTCTCCGCTATAACCTAAGTTAATCATACATTTAAGAAGTTAGAACAGTTTAATATTCCAATTTGGTCATACATTTAAGTAGTTTGAACACTTTAAGATTCCTTTGTGATCAATGGTTTATTTGGCATCAGATTTTTAGTTTCCCCGTCTACTCAATTTGATCTCATACTTCAGATATGTTATAATATGTTAGAAGAGTAAAAGATTTTAATCATCTAGGTATATAACAAATTTGTACTTTTTTATTTCCTATGTTATGAAAAGTAAAGTTATCTTCTTAGACTGTTATGTGTTAAGATACTTGAGTAGCCAAACCCTTTTTTTATAGTTAGACGGTTTTGCTTTGGTTTGGTTTCCTTATGTTTAGGATTTGACTTGGATCTAGAGAGATTTTATCCCTTTATTCAGTTACTCTTATTTATTAGATTCATTTGTGATTTTATCCCTTAGCGTTCATTTCTGGTTTTGTTTTCAGGGCTTCCATTACTCCTGGTACAGTGTTGATTCTTCTTGCTGGAAGATTTAAGGGAAAGAGAGTTGTGTTTCTCAAGCAGCTTCCTTCCGGACTTCTTCTCGTTACCGGTAATTATTGGTTTAAGAAATAAACATATTTTGTCCAGCATTTTATGTTATTGCCTTAGATTTGTTGTAAATAACTATATATATTTACTTGTTGTATTATGAGTTATTGTAATTTGGTTTACTGTTTTTACATTTAACAAAGAAGTTTTGCTTCTGTTAGTACGAATTGCTTATTTAAAGTTTATTTTAGATTTATATTTCGACAAATATTCTTCAGTGTTTGGATGAACCTACTTAATTCATGTTCATGTAGGTCATGCTCATTTTCATTTTCATTTTCATTTTCATTTTACTTTAAGCTATATTTAATTATGCTTCACAGACATGATTATTGAGTTAAGGTTTTTGCCTGATTGCACCTCTGAGTTATGTTGTTTCTTTTTCACCAGTACACTTCAACAATGTATCTTTTTGTTGAAAAAAATCAATTATTTAATTTGCTCATTGCTTTCCATTGTGTATGTCCACGTGCATGCTAAACCTACCTTTTTGTTTCTGGGGTGTTTCAATATACTTGGCCAAACCTGGTAATACATCTCCATAGGTTGTGCCCTGTTTATTTCAATGGGCTAAACTGAATTATGCTCCATAGATGATTATTGAGTTAACTTGTTTGATTTATTGCATGTCACTTAATAATATCTCTTGCTCATGGTTTCCATTGTCTATGGTCACTTGCATACTAAATAAACCTAGTTGTTATATCTTGGTTGTGTTTTCAAAATACTCTTGCAAATGCCTTTGATGCATTTTATAAAGACACGATTATATTGATACTCACCCTTTAAGATCTACTTTATCCTCCACTCATCTCTAACCAATCTTCATTTGTTCATTCTCATTACCTTAGGTCCATTCAAGATTAACGGAGTCCCCTTGAGACGTGTGAATCAAGCTTATGTTATCGGCACATCTACCAAAGTAGATATTTCTTTGGTTAATGTCGACAAGTTTGATGACAAGTACTTCTCAAAGGAATCCCAGAAAAAGACTAAGAAGGGAGAGAGCGAGTTCTTTGAGGCAGATAAGGAGGTATGTTTGTTGAGTTTTGTTGTTTTGGTAATTATTCTGCGTGTGTTTGCTAATCTTTACAATGCTTTTGCTTTTTAGGACAAAAAGGTGCTCCCTCAGGAGAAGAAAGATGATCAAAAGACTGTCGATGCTGGTTTGTTAAAAGCCATTGACAGTGTTCCAGACTTGAAGACTTACCTAGGTGCCAGGTTTTCCTTGAAGGCAGGTGTGAAGCCACACGAATTGGTCTTCTAGAGGAAATAAGAGTGTTAGAGAATTGTTTTTTGCCCTTGTTTTTTTGGTTGTTTGGCAAATTTGAATCTTAAGTTTTAATCATTTACAATTTTCTCGGTATTAGACATCTGCAAAACTTGTATTCTATGCTGTCTGTTATTTTCCTTAATATATTTTGTCCTCTTGAACCATTTGGTTTAATGATTTTGAGCCTTTATTGCTGGCATATCACACCAAGAATGATTTCAAACAAAAAAGGGTATAGAAGATGTTCCTTCTTTACTTTGCAAAACTGATTCATTTACTGTTAGAAGATATACTTATAACTAACAAAGTTAGTAGTTTGACGAGTTCTGAAAGTTGGTTAGCAGTGTGTGCATCCCTTTATAAGCAAGCACTAGCATATTCCAAACTCTCAACTCCAATTTACACGCACATTTTCACCGTGGAAAATACATGTGATCAAAAGTAGTAAGTAACACTTACATACATGTATTTATTACTTTCCCAAATGATGCTACAGTATGGAACTCTAGGAACATACGTAATGGTGGATTACACATGAATGAATTTTGAGGTGCAAGTTGTTTGCTTTGTTAAAATTTCCACGTAATTTGTACCAGTCTTAAACGTAGTGTATGATTCATAACCACTAGCCTATGTTGAACTCTATCTCTACTTTAAGAATTCTGCTCTTCTCCAAACAAATTTTGCTCATTTCCAACTGAAATGACCAAACTGCCCCTGCGTGAGTTTAATCATGCTGGAATTAACACATGCATAAGTTAACTCACGCAGAGATCAACACTAGCGTGAGTTAACTCACGCAGGGCTATTTTCGAAAGTTTGGTTGAGAATGAGCAAAACATGTGGGAGAAGAGCAGAATTCCTACTTTAAACTGCATATCGTCGTGAGAAATGTATTGTCGCTTCAAAGTCCAAATGAGCGTAGTCTATGGTGCATAAGTAATTTCAAGTTTTAAATTATTTATTCACACTCATGGTTGTCTCTTTGGCTTTGGTTATGTGTTTAATCTAAAAAAAAAATGAAAAAAAATTCCCTTCGTTGAACACCAGTGTCCTGACGGCGGAATTTCGACTGAGAATGACTGGAGTAGAGTGAAAACGAGGAAAAAAACATTACTGGGAAATCCATCATATAAGTGTGACGATAAATAAATCTAAAGATCGAAATTATTTGTGCATACATTACTTGGTTCATTTTCTAAAAAAAAAAAAAACCTTGGTTCATTTATTTTCATTTCACTCTATTTTATTGATATAAAGTATTGTTGTGGCCCGCTTCCCTCAAAAAAAAAAAGTTGTGGCCCGCTATAATTGTAAATGGCTCCGATTGTATGTTAAATAGTGAAATGTAATCTGGAATCAAGCACATGAATAAAAGATGGGAGTTTCTTTTCCAACCTCCCAAAATTACTAAAGATGATTAGGTGTGGCATATAGTTTGGGCCCATCAACTTTAGGGTCAGGTATTTAATCATTAACTAGGGAAACTGGTTAGAATAATAAAGTTGGAAATTTTCTTTTTACACCCAATAATTTTTAAAAACTGCCCATGTCTGGATTTACTTATCCAAACGAAGAAAAAACATCTTTTTGTCTGCGTTTATCATTTCAATACGAGAAAATAAAATTCTCGCCTGGATTAATAATTTTGGAGAGGTGCAATTTTTTAGAAACGAATAGGGGGGAAAATATTCCTCTAAAAGTTGTTGGTAAATTGGACCCTCTATTGTTTTCACAACCTTAATCCGTTTGGTTCGAGAGTTTTGGAGGGGAGGGGCAGGGGAGGGGAGAGAAATTTTTAATTTGAAATGTTTGGTTCAATTTTTAGAAGGGGATGAAAGCAAATCTTTTTAAAATTTGATTGCATTGCCATAATTATCCTTAAATTAATTTCAAATCTCAATATTAACTTTATAACAACTTTTATTATTATTTATTATTATTAGGTTATCTTATTCTTATAACAATTATTATTATTATTATTATTTTATATATATTTTTTAACAACTTTTATTATTATATTATATATAACTCTTATTTGTTACATCTAAAACCACTTCTTCTACTACTACTTTGTTGATATCAACGACCTTATTATTATTATCTTATTTTAATTCAACTTATTATTGCTTGTTGATCCTTTTTTTCTTAATGTTAATTCACAGGTTCATGTCTTGCTGTGAAAGTAGTATATGAATTTGTTTTGGTCAAAGAAAAAATTTAGTGGACAATGTATATTTTGTATAAATAACATTACACACGTGAATCGAATCATATATTATATTTATGAAGATGAGTTTGATATTAGAGTTTGAACTGTTTTCCTCATTGTTCTTAACTGTTCCGCCGCTGGGTTAAAGAAGATTGTAGCTCTTGATCAGAATTATTGTTCTAGAAAGTACGACCATTGTCACCACCTTTCTTTTTCTGATTTGGAGGCTTGTCAATGAATTCCTAACATGTTTCACGCATATGTCGTGCGTGTTTGCAGCTATTGAACCAATGTTTATCTGACTTCTTCTTACCTGCAATGAAGTTTCTTGTGGTCAAAAGAGAGTGGTTATTGTGTACAAAAAGTGGTTAATTTTTTGAATATTTATTCATTGTTGAGTAACTTTTACTTTTTGCGACTCTCTATTTCTTTTACTGATGAAATGTTTTTTTAATTTTGTGAAACTAATAATTTTATTTTTTTTGTTAGTAGGCTTGTACTTGTAGTTTGTAGATTTTTTTTATAGGCTTAGGGAGATCTTGGTTGAAAACTTATTAATAAAAATAGGAAAAACAAACTCACAAAACCATTATTGTCTTCAAACATGCTCCCCGTTGAAATTGAGATTATGAAAACAAGTAAGCTTACCTTTTATACATCACAAAGCCTCATTCTCGCAGTTTTTTTCTTCATTGATATTTTTTGTTAAAGCTTTCAAATCATTATAAATGCAGTTTTTTCTTCATTGATTTTTGTTATAGTGAAATTTTGTAAGTCTGAATTGTAGTGGCTCCTGGTGCATATGAATTGGTTGCGATATTCGAACACATTGAGAAACCTTTTACAAATTATTTGAGGCTTGATAATCTCATATTGGTCTCTCAATACACTATCATAATAAAAAAAAAATCATTGACTTTGTCGTAATAGGATTATGAATTGAGATCTGTTGTAGTAGATGATGATGGTGTTGAAGTTTTGGATGATTGAGAAAAATTAACATGGATGAGTTAGGGCACACGACAAACATAGAAAAGAGAGTTGTGATAATAAAAGAAGGAGATTCAAGACAGAGGACCATGTAAGTTTTTTTCTTTTTTGAGAGGAGAGGACCATGTAATTAAGTAATAATTAAATGAATCATAAAGCTGTTAGATTAAAAGGAAATGAATGGTGGTGATTTGGAGTAAGTGAATAAACTTACTCTTGGAGTCAATGGATCCCTCCTCATATAATTAATATATATGTACACACATACACAATAAAAAAAACAAAATAAAGAGGGGAAACCTGTACAAAAAAAAACAAGACATGCTATTCTAATTTTTATTTAATTTCAACGATATTACACTTAATAACATGATATAAGAGATTCTTTCAAAAAACATGACATAAGAAATATATAAAATGCTTATACTTTTTACATTCATTTCAACCTACAATATCATATCATTAAATTAATTAATGTACATTTGTTGTATATTCAAAATTTATAATATAAGTATTTTTAAAAGATATAATATAGGTCATTTGAATTTTAGTCCATGAAGTTACTAATCCTTCCATTTTGTCATTGCAAATATTTATCATTTGAGATTTCGTTCTAATCTCATTTTTTCGCTGACGTGGATAATGATTAGTGAAGTGGCACACGACGACCGAGATTAAAGAAATCCACGTCAACAAACCATGCTTGAATGGTCGGTTTTGCCCTTAATGAATCAGTCACCACGTAAAATTATGTTTTACCCATTTCTTATTATTCTTCCCTCTTCTTCCCTCTTCTTCTCATCTCAAAGCCACAGCCTTTCAACTGAAGCAATTCCTTCACCACCACACCTTTTAAACCTTACCTTATCAATTCTAACTTATCATTACAATCACTTATCTCTTCAACTTTTTAGCAACCTAATTCAATTAATTTCATTCCCATAAAACACTTTTCTCACCACCGTTGCCACCACCACCTTCTCCATCCATAAGCTTACACGCCTTGTTCCATTTTCCGACAACCCAAATGGTGAATGCAACATGGTTCTTGGCCTCAAAACCGGTTGAACGACCAAACACGTTGTTGACCAAACACGTTGAGATTTGGAATCGAGGAGAATAAGATAGCATTTTAATTGTTGGATTTGGGGTTAAACTTTTGGGTTTATTTAGGCTCATATGAATCTGTATTGGTGGATTTGGTGTATGAACATGTAACATCATCGAATTTTCTCTGGAGAAGGTTGTGACACCCTCTTATTTCTTCCAGGTTTGTTAGTTAATTCCACATTGAGACCAAGAGAGTCTTGAGAGGAATCTTGATATAGATATGAAAGTTTGTTTGTTGAAAAAGAAGTTTGGGGGTGAAAAGTGTTTTATGCTGTGTTATGGATGAAGATGAAACATAAATGCAACACAAAAGTGCATTTTTACGTGAATTCCAATTATTTTGTTGAGCGCCAATGAGATATGTAAATATGGGATGTTGAAGGACATGGATGAAAAATAAGGGGTATAACGGTCTTTTTGCATGTGTTTGGAATCATTAAGGGTAATTTTTGTCTATGGTCCTGTACACTTGAACAAATATTAGCATATCCAATTGACAATTTTTAATACCTTATTATCATCAAAACTCTAAGGGTAATGTTTGTTAAACGTATTTTGTTCCAACAGAAGATGAATGATGATGTAATTATAGTTGAAAAAATTGACAAAGATGAATGTTATAGTTAATAAGAAAGTTGTAGATGGTAGTAAAAAATTGAAGATGATAGTCTTGAAAGGGATGACTGGGGTAACATCACACAAAACTAGTTCAAATGTATAACATTAGGAAACTTAACATATATTTTATATAATGATTTTTTTATTATCCACATTTCTGTTGGTCAAATCTTGTAGCTTATGAATGTCTGTTAAATTTGCATAGGTATACAAATGGTATAGTTTCATTTTTTGTTTGTTTTCTGGAGTCTAGATTTTCATATTATATATAATCTGAACATGCCAAAAACTCGTTTCAGATAACATAAGCTGAATGAGGAAAAAATAGAAGTTTGGAGGACGTGCGAGAAACAACATGGTGGGAAAAGAAAATATGTATATACAATATTAACAAAGAAAATTTAAACCATAAAAATAAAAATATACTATTAATTAAGAAAATAAATAAAAAAAAACTAAAGAAACTAAGGTAGAATTGGGCTGGGCTTTGTACCAAAATTAAGAATTGGGCTTCGACTAGGCTAGATACTCCTTAGAGGTCGGATATAAATAGGCGAAACGGAAAACCCTAGTAAGCACGCAGCAGAAGCAGCATTCAGCAATGGCACCCAAGCAAAGAACAGCAAGAGTAAGCCGTAACCCTGAATTGATCAGGGGTATCGGAAAATACTCGAGATCTGCTATGTACCACAAACGTGGTCTATGGGCTATCAAGGCTAAGCACGGCGGAGCTTTCCCTCGACATGATCCCGCCGCTAAGCCTGCAGCTCCGGCCGAGAAGCCACCTAAGTTTTACCCCGCCGACGATATCAAGAAGCCACTCCGCAACAAGCACAAGCCAAAGCCCACCAAGCTCAGGTTCGTCACTGTATTGAATTGAAAATGAATGAAATGTTGTTAGCCAGCAATTAATTCCAATTGAAGGCTGTTACGGCGTGTGAGTAAAAATGGTCAGAACAGTGACACGCTTCTCCTTCAATTTTCCGTCGTTCCCACTAATTCTCACTTTTCTTCGTTTTCCATGTTTATAAATATAGTCCCTATTAAATTGTAATATAAATCCTTTTTTTTATTGCAATTGAGTGACTGTTGCTGTTTTACTACGTTTATTTTGGATCTGATAAATGTTGATATTTGTTGAAATTTTATTTGATAAATTATGAATTTTGTTTGTGTCTGTATATTGGCTTATTGATTTGGTAAGTATTCTGCGAGTTGAATGATTATAGTTCATGATTTTGTTTTCAGGGCTTCCATTACTCCTGGAACAGTATTAATTCTTCTTGCAGGAAGATTCAAGGGAAAGAGAGTTGTGTTTCTCAAGCAGCTTCCTTCCGGCCTTCTTCTCGTTACCGGTAATTTTTTGGTTTAAGGAATAAACATTAATTGTCCGGCTGCATTTCATGTTATTACCTGAGATTGGTTGTATGTAACCATATATATTTGCTTGTTGTACCATGAGTTATATTGATGATGCATATATTATGAAGCCAAAGTTATCTAAGTATTTGTGATTGAAACTAAATCAACCTTGGTCAGTATTTTATGTTCCAGGGATATCAGTTAGACAAGTAATGATAGATATGGACAATAGAGACTGTCATATTTGGACCATTTAAACCATTAGATTAGATTGTCTTACACTAGAAGATAAAGATAGTCCTATAGGTTAGTAAGTGAGTTGCTGTTGGAGGGGTAATCGGTAAATCACCGTTAGGTTGAAAAGCGAAGGAGATAAACTGTCTAATTTAAGATACTAACTCGTATAATAACGCTATAAAATTCAACAAGTATTTTTTACTCTAATTTTTATCATACTTGCAATTTCAGACCATAACGTGTGTAAACATTCAAATTTTTACACAGACACTGAATTCTTCTTATATAATTTTGGAATCACCGTAACCGTCCTTAGCTACATTCACATTTACTACTTTAAATGAATAATAACATCCAAAGAACTCTTACATTTCATCTACCCTTCTTGTATCATAAGTCTACATTACATTTTGGAGTTTGGACATAGATTCCGCAACAGTCAAGGAAAACATGCAGTCGGTAAGGGATCTCAATAGTTGGATGAAGATCGAACAACTCATTATGGCTTAAAATACCAGCTTCAAAATAATGTCTAAAGAAATAAGCCATCTAATCATCATCCAACTAATGACTGAGATTCATGACAATCAACAATACTGCTGACCATCAAACTTATTACTTGTTTATGCAGTATTGTCGTGCAAGTTGAAAAACAACCCAATGTAAGTAAAGTAGGTACCTTGCACGACAATGCAACGGCCATTGGGTTGTTTTTCAACTTTGAACTTTGACAAGCAAAACAGGACAAACCTCAAAGGTGAAAAACTTAATTGTGTAAACGATGCATATTATGTAGATAACATACATTTATATTGATACTAATCCTTAAAGACCTTCTTTAGTCTCCACTCATCTCTGACCAATCTTCATTTGTTCATTCTCACTTCCTCAGGTCCATTCAAGATTAACGGAGTCCCATTGAGACGTGTGAATCAGGCATATGTTATCGGCACATCTACCAAAGTAGACATTTCTTCGGTTAATGTCG
>Ga0315913_1007609_pt1 | contig 12950 bp, 6 predicted proteins | sample MpolsnodulesMG_FD_207736 | JGI IMG/M metagenome (GOLD analysis project Ga0315913, IMG submission 207736) | Medicago polymorpha root nodule microbial communities from Los Angeles, California, United States - small nodules | ecosystem: Host-associated > Plants > Roots > Nodule | place: USA... | reverse complement strand
TTTCGTTATCTGTTTGCAGCTTCATGTTTTGCTTAAATTTTGACCACCACACGTTTTGATAGAAAACTGTGTCTGAACTTTATGACCACAAGTTTTCCTGTATGAAGTATATAATAATAATAACGCAAGTATGAACTTTTATCACATGGTGATGGTATATATTTTATAATATGTTCCCTTTACACAAGTCACAAGACCTGGTCAACACGTTTTGTCGTATATGATTTATATGTATCAAACTTTATGTCCTATATGAGTTGGTCATGAAAGACTATTGTGGGCACACTAATAGTGTATATGTTGGCTGAAAATTAAGTTTATCTTAGCACCGCAACACGTTTTTTATATATGAGATAAACTTTATGTATTTTTTATAATTTATCTTTTAGAAATTAGAATTCATGTCCTATATATAGCCGTGTCCGTGTCCTACGTTTTTTTAGATTAGCCGTGTCACGCGTCCGTGTCCGTGCATCATAGGTTGTAAATAGTGAAGTTTTACATTTATTATTAGTAGTTTGTAATTGATCCATTAGTCATTAGTCAGACACATTAGGTTAGAATAGCCTATATAAACACATTAGTGGTTGTACATTTTTTATCTCTGAAATATAATATTCAGTTTTCACCGGCTTTCTTGCAGATTGGGATTTAACTGTCAATAACCTAAGCTACCATAGGTGGTGATTTATCTTCCTTTTTGTTCTTTTGGTGGTGGGGCTAAAGGCATCTGTTGGCATCACAGGAATACATTATCAAAGTTTTTAAGCATCAATTTTCCTCAAAATCAATTGTATTATTATAAAAAACAACAACCAAGCCTTGTCCCACTAAGTGGGCCTAACTTAAAATCAACTGTATTATTGTATGCATATAAATTCTCTTTTGGTTATATATCTTGTCTAAATGTGGCAAAGGCGCACAAGTGGATATATTCGTAGTTCATTTCCTACTATCTTTTATATGGTGTAATATTTGCCATGGTTTACAGGTATTTGTGCAGATGTTGCAGTTTCAAAATATGAACTTTGGTCATCCTTAGCCCCTCTTCCATTTGAGATTGTTGTTTCTGCAGGACAAAAGGCCAAGGAGGAGTGCTGGGAAAAAGGCATGAAATAAAGATTCGGCCTTTACATTTCATATTAGTTTGCCTGCATAGTAGAAGTGTTGAACAAATCTTTGTTGTGTTAAATTTGTTCTTATGGCGATGATTTTTGTTATTCTATTAGACACAGGCATGGAATTTTCAATGAGCAATTTTGTTATTTTTAAGCAGGCGATGATGCAACAGAGAAGAGGAGCAATCTTGTTCCAGACTTGAATGATCTTACTGGAGAAGGAAATATTGAAACTATGCTTTCAGTTGAAATGGGACTGAAGGAGCTTGCTTCTTTAAAGGTGTTCTTCAAATGCTTTGGTGATTTTGTTTTTTTTTTTTTCATGTTCATTTACAACAGAAAATTCAGTCATAAGTTTTGTGTGATCTTGTTTAGATTTCATTGTATTTGCTATATACTTTTCTCAGTACAGCAGAGTTGCTACGCATAAGCAAAACTTATCTCTCTCTCTTCCCCTCTCTCTGTTTTCTAAGGTTGAGGATGCTATTGTGCAAGCGTTAGCCCAACAGCGGCGTCCAAATTCAGCTCGACAACTAGTCTCAGGTATGCATCCCTGCTATGCCACTTGTTGGAAATTCTACCTTTATTGCCAACATTTGAGTTGCCTCGTGTTAGCTTTGAGGGGGTGGATTTAGTCCCACATCGGTTATATAAGACTCTTGATAAGAGTTTATAAAGAGAAGACACTCCTCTCCTTACAAGCCGGTTTTGTAAGGATGAGTTAGGCCCCAAATTTCTACTTCTACATGGCATCAGAGCTTATCCAAGATCTGCCGTTGGGATTCTGCATTGCCACGCTTCATGCCCAGTGGGTCCGAGCGTGAGGGGGTGTTGGAAACCCGTTGCCTCGTGTTGGCTGGAGGCATTCTACACCTCACAAGCAGGTTTTGTAAGGATGAGTTAGACCCCAAATTTCTACACCACTATTCTTTTATATTAAACACAAATCATGCACTTTAAGGCGGTAGAGAGATGAATTTGCTGAAAATTGCACCAATTAATATCTCAAACCACTATATATGTATATTAATTTAATAATAGATACACAGATCTTTATCTGGACAGATCTTTATTTTCCAACCCAAGGCTTCTACTTCGAACTCATTATGTGAGCCCGCCCCGATTGCTTCTCCTCTTTTCCTGCAACTTTTGCAGCTGCATATGTAGGTACTGGATGTGTGAGGCACACATATCTTTGATAAAAATCAAGTGACTTACACTGCTGTTTGGTCTAAGTTATGGGATATGAATCGATTCGGGTCCTTAAGCCCATTCCTAGAAGTGCAACCTAAAAGGCATCATGAAACAAATTGGGTGCTTAGTGCAAGATCTAATAGGTTTCCTAACGGCTTTTGGATATCAAGGTTGTGTACTTAGGACTAGTATCACAGAGAATTTTACTTATTTCCAATTTGAGTATGTTGATTCTCCCTCAGTTCAGATTGATGGCAATGTTAAGACGTGGCTCATCATCTTCTTTATGGCCTCGCAAAGAACTCCGCTTTGCAAGGCCCATTGCCTACTATGAATTTGTTTGCTTTGCATGACTCATCATTTTGTGGCGTTTCAATTGGTTTGTCATTATCTTTTCATTATATTCTTCATGAAAAAAAGGCAATGTTTCACCAGGTTCCTTAGTCATAGAAGGAGTAGGTTCAAATAATGAATTCTTGCCAGTTTCTGTTGGTGCAGAAGTGCAAGGCTTAGAACTCTGTGATATAGGTATATTATCATAAAAAAACTATATCCTTAGTTTCAAATGAATCTTCCTTTGAGTGTCCCGCTTGAAGATGTATCATAAGAAAAAGGCTTAAATGCACTTTTGGCCCCCTATGTTTGCCGTCGTAGCAATTTTAGCCCCCTAACAAAAAAAATGTAATTTTGACCCCCTAATTTTGCCATGTTTAGGGAAATATGCTCTTTTGGCCCCTTATCTTTACAAAAAAGTTGCGATTTTGGCCCCTTTTTTGGGACACGTGGCGACTTCTCAACATAGTTGCGAAAAATAGGGGGTCAAAATTGCATTTTTTTTGTTAGGGGGCCAAAATTGCTACGACGCCAAACATAGGGGGCCAAAAGTGCATTTAAGCCTAAGAAAAAAGTTTGTTTTCAATCATTGTGACACATTTTATTTGTTTTTGGATCAAAACATCTATACCCCTTCCAGGTTGGTGAGTACCCAACAAAAACACATTTTATAGCACATGGTTCAAGTTTGTCAAGATTCTTATGTTCATGAACAAAAGTTGTGCTGCTAAATTTTTTTAAAATTCAAATCAGTTGAAAACATTTTTTGAAAATGTGAATCGGACTTTGAAAATCCTGTTAATTTAATAGGCAACAATTAAAATGGCTTTACCCTACAAATATTTTGGTACTTCATTTGAGAAAAGCAAGACTCTAATCACCTCTAGTACAAATATTTTTCTCCTTTCTGCAATCCCATTTTGTTTGGGTGTATTAGGACAAGAACTATTTTGCACAATTCCATTTTCAAGAAAATGTTCATCCAACACAATGTTAAAATATTCTTTACCATTATCATATTTCCCTTTTAACAAAAACATCTATTAATATGATAAACCATTTATGTGAGAGTGTATTCGTTCGGTTTAGGGCCCCTAATATTAGCGTGAATAGCAGAAAACAATTTTCATGACTTGAAATGAGATTGATGATATTTTGCAAATTCATACTAATGTATTTGGTATGTATTATAGACCAAATAAATTAATTATTGAATAAATCTAAAAAGTGAACTTCTGCTTATAATTGAGACCGGAGGGAGTATGCTTTACAATTAATCAAAGACAAATCTTTATTACGAAATAACTTACAAAACAGGTGTTTTAAATAACGAAAATCACCCAAAAAATCTCCGAAATCCCACGGTTTTACTCGTATTTCACGATTCCATGTGATTTCGAAGGGATTTTGCATAATTCATGATTCTACTCACGATTTAGATTGGCAAGGCGGAGAAAAATCGCAAAATCATGGGTTTTCATGATTCCAATCACGATTCTAATGACAATGCTGAATAGTTCCTAGTAAATGCACTCATCAACTTAGAACATAATGGGAGATACTGCATAGATCATAGCAAATACATTTGTCAACTTAAAACATAATGGGAGAAAGTTGGGTCAGATATAAATAGAGAAGAAAATGACAAGTCAAGCAACACTAACAGCAGCCTGAAAATGGCCGAACAGACCCTCACGAGTGCTTGGAAATTACCATGTGGGCACTGGATTTGGTGTTGGGAGGCATATATAGGCACACGGCAACTAGAAAGCCCAGTGACAGCCAGTGAGGTGTGAACCACCACTGGCAGATGTGAGCGGGTTGCTGGAAACATCAGTAGCATAGGTAAGGCACCCAACTAGGAGTAACACATGTTTGGCTGTAGATCCATTAATCATGCATGTATTTGGGCTGGCTTTCTATTGGCTTGTTTTCTATATGCTTTAAAACATGTCAGACTAAAATCTTTTTTATATGTACTAGTATCATTCTGATTCTGTACACTTTTGGACGTTGCCAGATATTAAATCACCAGGGGATCCTAAGTTTATGGAAGCCGTTGGTATGTTCTCCCCCACCTATTATTTGCCTAAATATTCGAGCACTGTTCATTTTGTGCAAATGATAATATAAACGATATGCTAAATATCATTGTATCTTTGTAGAATTGAGTCCGGAGGAATCTGAGGATGTTCTTTTCAAGGAGGTATTCCGTTTTATTTTATGAATCATACCGTGCTCTTTATCAGTGATAACTTATTTGAATGTCTGTATCTATTGTAGTTCACTTCTAATTCTCTTTTATAAGAATGCGTGCTTTCCTCGATTTGGGATTGCATGGTTCTTTGTCTTTTATTTTTGTAGCATTGCTTTTCAATCAACCTTTTCATCGATATCCGTAGCTTGCAAATGCACTCTGGGTTTGTGACCTCTGAGCAGTAAAGTTGATGGTTGCTCTAATTGAGAAGTATATTTGTATTTACTGAAACATGCTTTCTAAGTAAACTTACTCTTCGTGTTAGGCCTGGCTGACTTATTTTTGGAGAAGAGCCGAGGCTCATGGTATAGAAGAGGTCATTGCCAAAGAACGTCTTCAGTTTTGGATTGGTCGGAGTGGACATTCACCTACTTCACACGATGCTGTTGATGGTAGTGTGACATATTTATTTTAAAAAATTACTTTGCATCTCACATGGATTTATCAACCCCGAATTATGCTAATTGGTTGGGAAGAATGTTGCTTAGGTGGATGTTTTACTACCGATCACCTTTAATCATGGAAGATAGTTTTTCTTATGAGCAATGATATTTGTACAACCAATATCAAACAACCTTTGTGACAACCACTTATCCTCTCTTCTCATTGGAAGAAAACAATAGAGAGAGAAAGAAGAAGAAAGAGAATAAAAACACATGTGAGTATGAGAGAGAGGGTTGTTCCAAAAGTTGTCAAAAAGTGGTTGTACAAATATCATTCCTCTTTTCTTATAAGCTAAATCATGAAAGATAGTTGAATAACATAAATAAGCATACATATTGCACAATATTATGGAGAGTTTTCTTTGTTGATAAAATGCATCGACACACTTTCAGGAGTGTGTTTACGCCAGACTTGTATAAGCCACTTGTTTCTAACAACACATTTTTTTGGGTGAATATTTCAGACAACACATTGCACGTCAAAATGATTAAATACCAGATGTAATGACTATAACTATGCTAAGGGATGAATTGTTAAATATTCTTGAGAAATTTTTTCATCCAGTTAATTATACAGATTTTCAAATTTCAGTTGAACAAGGGCTTTCGGAGCTGCGGAAATTGGGGGTTGAACATAGACTTTGGGAAGGATCCAGAAAAGAAGTTGATCAAAATGGGGATTGAACATAGACTTTGGGGAGGATCCATAGATGAAGTTGATCAAGACTTCACTGTTGCACCGAAATTGAGTATTAGACCTGAAGTTTGTGCCTGAGACATTTTCCATGTATGCAATATGAATTGTGAGTTTCATTTTCCTTCTGAAGACGGTCGCATTCCACTGTGTTCAAGCGAGGCTATCCATATTGTCGTCTTTTGGTAGCTATTATAATAGCTGTATTGAATTTAGGAACTGATCAAACTCTAGCTCTCTTGTTTCTCTGTTTTGTAGAAGGTTTATCCGCTTCGGATGGCATAAATAATACTCCCTCCATATACAAGCCTCTTTTGCTTTTTTCACATTTTTTAAGAGAAGTTGGTAGTGCAATTAATATGTTCGTTTTGTGTGTTAATATTACTGGATTGTTCTTTGTTTGTATCCGTATTAAATTTGACTTTTTATATTTCAAGAGAAGTTAGTAGTATTAATTAAGGGATGTGTATGGAAAAAAATAATAAATGCATTTAGTAATTTAAAAATGAGTTTACATTTATGGACAAAATTTTAGTCAAATAGGTAGGGGTGGCAAAAATACCCATGTCCATGGGTAAAATCCGTCACGGGTACGGGGTGGATAGTTAAACGGATATCCACGGGTATAATAAACGAGTATTTGACTATCCATTGTTTTATGGATATGGACACGAATTTGATGATACATGTACCCATGGGTATCCATACATGATAATAAATTAAATAAATTACTAAAATATCTTTGTATATTGTACGACTGTACGACAACTTTTCTCTTACATCACAATTTTCTCTTCCTCTTCATTTTGGTGCACCCAGGTTTTCTTCTTCTCATTTGTTTTACTTAGCATGATTATTTGTTTTTTATTTTAGATTTTAGAGCTTTCTAATTTTAGATGAATACATGAATATTTCAATTTGTTTCTAATTTCTATGTGAGAATTGATTTAATGTGTGTTAAACCGAGAATTTTTTCTTGAAAAATCCATCACTTCTCTGTTACTTTTCTTTTATGTCATGTATTTCCTTCCTTCGTAAATTGAAACGCACGATGTAAGAATCATGAATTTTGTATGGATTATGTATGATTTATGAAATTTGAATGGATTATGTATGAAAGTTTAAAAGTTGAAGTTTTTTGGTAATTAAAAAAATGTTATTCTTTCTACCAAAAAATAAATAAATTAAAAAAATTCATGGGTACCCATGGATACCTCAATACATGTGGGTTACCCGTATAGTGGGTACCTACGCGGGTACGGGACGTGCACATGTATCATATTTATCCAACGGATCGAGGATGAATATCATACTATCCGTACCCATAGATACTCATTGACATCCCTACAAATAGGTGCTTATATAGAGGGACAAAGGGAGGGAATGTATAAATTCTTCGTGTGAAAAAGCATCGTTATATATAATTTGCCGTATTATAACTACAACAGTGCTATATCACGTGAAGAAAAACATCATGAGCATTTCACAAATTGATTCCGAGTGTTCGATAATTGAATTTCTAGCAAAACATGGATGGATAAAAATAAAAGGGATCATCCTGCACGCCACCATCGTGAGGTTCTCGTGAGTCAATTTCGAGACAACAAGCATTTCCCTTATACTATTAACTATACCATCGACCCGTGTGATGCATGGGCCTTACTGACTAAGACAGGTACCAATTCGCCTGTCCGTAACACTTGTTACAAAAAATTCTACCAAAATAAAAAATAGTTCCCTATAAGTCGTACGATAAACATAGATCCACATTAATCATATCAAGATAACATTCATGTAATTGGAAATTAGTATAGACAATATTATTTATGATAAATTACAAAATACTTCAATGTAGACTCGATCGATGCCTGTAACAACCCGATTTTTCTTTAGATTTGTTTTTAATTATTTAATATGTGTTTATATGTGATTAATTGCCTTTGTGTGTATTTTGGGTTAGGATTAGTGGATTTCGGTGTTAGAAGGGTATTATAGTCATTTTAGACTCATGGGTATTTTGGTCATTTTGTGAGCAAGGGTAAATTAGTAAATTCATGGTGAGGGTTATTTTTAGTGTTTCAAGTGAGAACCATTATTTTACTAAGTTACTATTCGGTGGTGGTAATTAGTTTTGAACCGGTAATTATTCGGTAACTTTTAACAGTAAGTGGATATAAACTTCGAGAGTTAGTTTGTAAGAGTTTTGAGCCCATTAGACTTTCAAGGGTTAAGCCCATTAGTGTGGAAACTATTTAAACTTTAGTCATTAAGAGAATCAGGGTTCACATTCATTTTATAGGATTTTGAGAAGAGGTAGAGAGATAAAGAGCAAGAGGAAGAGAAGAGGGTTTGAAGAGAGAAGCTTGAGGAACCAAGAAGTGATATAGATTCTTGGAGCTTAATTGAAGCTTTTGCTAGGATTATTGCTTATTGAGATAAGAGGGCTAGTTTTCATTCATAATCTCTTTGTATAATTTCTACTCTACTTCTACCCATAAGTGCTTATTTGTATAAAGTGACTATTGTGAATTTAGTTGATGAAATTCGTGCTTATGTGTTGATGCAATGTTTGGGTATGTGAATTTGTTGATAATTAAGTTGTTGATGATGAAATTACATGCTCAAGTTATGTATATATGTATACTTGTGTTTTTGCTCAAAAATGGTGAAGTATAATGTTGTTGATGGATTGTTGATGGATTCATTTCTGTTTGATGTTGTTGTTGTTGTGTGATGTTGTTGTTGATGATTGAAACCTTGGGTAGTCATATTCATGGAGCTTGTTGTGAAATAGTGTTGTTCTTGAGGAGTTTTTATAAAAATGGGTCAAATGGTGATTTGTGTTAAAAGGATGTTTTGGTTCAAGTTTTATATGGTTTTAAGTCTCTTTTGATGTTTATAAACGTTTGGACAAACTTTGGGATCAAATTTGAGCTTGAGGGATCAAAATTTGGGATTTTGGGGTGAAAATTGAGTTTTTCCCGAGAGCTACCTGTCATAGCTTGCATAGTGAGTAATCTGGTGGCCATGGCGAGTGCAGCAGATGTCTAGCTCGCCATGGCAAGTGATTTACTCGCCGGGGTGAGTTGCTCTCTGACAACATGCCTTGTTTCGCGTTCTCGCGTCTTTTTCACACATTTCTGTTTTGATTTGGCCTTTGGTGTAAACATGAAAGTTTTAGATAATTGTGTTAGCTTTCCAATGGTTTTGGTTTGACTTGAAAATGATTTTTTAGATTTTAAGTTATGACGAAAATACTCCAAGTGGGTCTTGGTAAAGCTTTATGAAAGTTAACATAACTATTTCTAACTCAACCCAAAGCTAATAGTTTGTTTCCAAACTCCAAAACTTGTGCGATATGAGTTCAATTAAGGTGTTTAAGAGTATTTAACCTATGATATGATGGATCTAACTTGCTTTGTTTTGAAAATGAATTGGTTTTGCAATATGGAAGAAATGATACGAACTTGTCGTAACTTTGTGATTTTGTCATAGTTGGCCGGTGAAACGGACATGTATACGCTACTACACTCATATGTGATCTAAGTGTATACATAGCCGAGGCCCTAGAGTTTATGTACTTGGTTTTGGTTCATTTGTCTCAATTATTTTAACGTTGTAAAATGAGAGATGAACTTGTCGAAAATGATCTTTAAGACCAAATACTTGGCCTGTGTTTTATGAAGATACGTGTTCACTGTCACTCTTCACCCCCTATTTTCATGAATTCTAGCTTTTTTGGTTATGTTGCACGCTGTTTGTTCTTGGTATGTTGCTTTAAATAATTGTATGTCATGTTTTCGATGCCCATGGTGTTGTTGTTGACTTGGGTCTTTCCCGTCATGTTGGTTGTCTAAAAATTAGAAAGAGTTTGTCACAGTCATTGGTTCGTTGTCCCTAAAACCCGTAAGAGTCCATTTGAGTTTGTTGTTGTTTGGTAGTTGAGTGATGGTGTTTTAGATTCATTACCATGTTAGTGGTTGGATTTAGTCGTTATAATAAAAAGTTGAATCCAGTGCGAAGGTCACACACGTCTAATTTTTTGCAAGTTGGTTTTACATATGTACGCGGGTGTGTTGGATAATGCTAGTGGTGTGTGGTTTATTGCTCTAGATTGAGATTTGTAACTTATGTATACCTTCTAGGTTGTTTTGGTTTACCCTTCCGACTGTTTTTCTATTGTTTTATTCTGGGTCAGGTTTTATGCCCCCTAGATTTTTGGGGTACTTTGTTTAGTTTTAATCTACTTAGAGTATTGCAGATTTACATCATTGGCTTAAAAGCAATACCTTTCTCTCAACCACATTTGACGTTACATTAATATCTACATCGTCTTCATTATTTAACAATATCTTTGACCATTACCTTGAAGTAACCCTTGATATTACAACATACCTGTTCTTTCTTCCATTAATATTCTCAGTATCCCTTAGATCAACATTATCAATCACATGATTGGTTACAACTACAATTAGAAATGTGAACCAAATAACGAATAATATTAAATTAGAACAATGTAGAAGTGAAATTAGAATACAACTATATAAATACATGACCTAAAGTTGATATACTGGTTATCTTTTCTTCTTATGAAGAAACCAACACTTCTTTGAAGGACATAAACTCGAAATGATTCAATGTATATTAGTGGCATCAATTTGGGTAAATTAGAACGTTGCATTACATTGAATTTATGCTTGCGTGATGTGATGTTGAACTCTTCCTCATTGAACCCGACCATAACATTTTCGAATATATTAGTCGCTCCCTCATCTATCACTTTTCTAAATTTTTACACCATTGATTTTCTAATTGTTGCATGCATCTCCCCAGCTTTGACATGGCGACAAATTTAACGATATACATTAATACAAACAATACTATACAAAATACAAAAAAATAAAAGTTAAACGTCATGAAAGTGATATCATTAATTCTTATATGATGTGCATCAAATATGAGCCACACGAACCTTCATCTTTGAATTTGTTTTTTCCACTGCACACACGTAACAGAGGAGTATAAGTGTTGGTCATGGTATCTATAAAAAAAATTGGTATTCAACGATAAACCTCTAAAACTCTATTTTTCCTTTCAACAACTCAATTTTGTTGAGGAGTTCTAAGACATGAAAACTGAAAAATGATGTGAAATGCCAAACTCATCACAAAAATCTCAAAAGTGGTGGTTAACAACCTCACCACCATGATCACTTCTAAGGAACACAATGTTGTTTGGGGTTTAGTGTTTAACAACCTTGCTTGCACTCACTGATGAGAGAAAGAGAGAGTTCAGAGAACGTTCTCAATTGTTATATGAATAGAAAGGATGAAGAGAGTTTTGTTTATCGTGAATTGTAAAACTATTATTGATTATGATACAAGATACTGAGTTATATCAACTGAGTACAAACATGTACTTATAGGCTAAGTTGAGTAACTTGCACTACAAGCCACTAACAAACTACCTAACTAGCCAGTTACTAACTAACTAACTAAGCAATAAACATAGTTGAATTTATCCACAACAATTTTTGGTAAAATAATTATCTCAATTCAAATCCTTTAACAAAAAACCCACAAAATTATCATCAACTCATTTCATTCCTTATTCCTACATGACTATATTGATGTTTTAAATGTTAGAATTTCTTCTAATATTTTATGGGCTCCCAACAATTTTTGGTTTTGGTTTTGATAAAAACGAACTGATGTTGTGATCCATTTGATGATGTTTAGGCCCTAATAAAAGTGATAAATAGATAATGGGCTTTTGGGCACTTAATCTGATTTGTGTAGAAACATAGTGTTGACCCAGACACTAGGCCTATGATGGCTGATACCTAGGGTTGCACGGTTATAAATAGAGAGGCTAGGTCCCCTTTGACATCACTCTGACGATTATGCTCATTAGTGGTTTGCCCCATCGACAACCCTAAGTCTGGAGCATGTCATAGGCAAAGGAAGACTCTTGTCTCAAATTTCGGTGAATCCAGTAATCAAAGTTTCCAAGTAAGTGCATTCTAATTTCATATAATAACTCGATCTTTATGATTAAATTGCTTACATGTGGTATCAGAGCTTGATATTATATGATTTAGAACCCTATTTTTATATTCAATCAAAGCCCGTCAAGAGAATAAATATTCTATCGTATTCTCTGTTCTCAATTCATATGCATTTACAATCGATCTATACAATAGTTTGCACCGTTGGTATGAGATTTAATATTTTTTTTTGGTCAAGTTGCCTAGTGTTCAGAGACTTAATGTGCAGCGGATAAAAACAGAGTAAGAGAGAGAGAGAGAAGAAAGACACAAAGCAATTATACAGGTTCCTTCCACAAACCGGAAGTAGTCTTGTCCCCCTTGCACTTCCAAGGAGATTTCACTAACAATGTAATCTCAAATTACAAGTACTCAAGCACACAAGCAAGAGATTTCCAATGCTCAAGCACACAAGCAAAAGACTTTCCTATGCACTAGTACAACTACAAGAGACTTACAAATGCTCAAGCACACAAGGAAGAGACTTACAAACAAACAGATTTACACAGAAAATTGTTTGAGTTTGAACACTTGATATGCAATCAGTGGTGTTCTCAATACAAATCAATTACAGACTCTTTAGACTCTTGAGACTATAAAATTTCTAAAATGTTGACTATTCTTAGGAAATTCTAAGTAACTTTGAAATGCAAACAAAACAGAGTATGAACTTTGAAATGTTTAGAGAGTCTATCTTTTGAATGCGCGTGTATTGCTTTCTTGTCTATATGTTGTATATTTGTATATATTTTTCAACTAGAAGACCTTCACTCCTTTATATAGTGGTGTGAAAGAGTCGTTGGAGAATAGCCAACACGCATGCATAAAAGAGTCGTTTGTGAAGGTGAGAAAAACCACAAGAAGG
>Ga0315913_1007608_pt1 | contig 12951 bp, 5 predicted proteins | sample MpolsnodulesMG_FD_207736 | JGI IMG/M metagenome (GOLD analysis project Ga0315913, IMG submission 207736) | Medicago polymorpha root nodule microbial communities from Los Angeles, California, United States - small nodules | ecosystem: Host-associated > Plants > Roots > Nodule | place: USA... | reverse complement strand
CTTCCACTCATTTTCTTAAAACCCATCTATCTGAATTTATCAATCCAGATTGCAGAAAAACACTTTCTTTCCTCATAGATAGATGGTACAGAAATGTGAGGGACCCTCATTATATGTACTTGACAATATTTATTACAAGGATGCAGCCTCAATATATGTACTCAATTTGACTTACAAAAGGAAGAAAAAAAGTGTCCTCCAAAACTTCAAAAGAGAAGAATCCAAAATTTTCTGTATCCTCTGAAGCAGGTTTAGTTTACAAGTTTACAACATCTACTTAGCAACCTTGTACCTCGTTGATTCATGCTAGAATCTTAGTTTGACTTCAAAATCAAAACATCACTATGTCACGAATTGAACCCAACCTATATCCAAAATTACTTTCATTTCGTATCATTGTACCATTTGTTTTTGGTACAATCTTTGCTCCCCTTTTTCAATTTAACATAAAATTTAAAATTAAACAACGAGATAGAAAATACCCATCCCCTTCTTTACTTTTTTTCTTACTTTCTTTCTTTAATCTCTCTCATTTCAGATACATGCATGAGTTTCTGATATTGTTTACCATTAGCAACAACAAATTGTAATCTAATTTGTATGTCCACAAAAGGTTTATTTTATTTTTTTATATTTTTTTTGTGTTACATATTAAAGCATATTGGATTCTTCAAAATTTATTGAACACGCACAACAAGCACTGCCACAGCGCCACCGTGCAAACACCATCGTTCTCCTCTTTAACCCAAAATAATTAAATTAGACCAAGAAAAAACCCAAACTAATTAAAAAAATATAAAGTAAAAAAAGTTATTTATTACAAATTAAAATAGTTCTTTGACTGCTCGATGGCTCCCCTCAAAAAATGAAGAAGATAATCGAAATCAAAATCATTTTACTTACAACAAGACATGAAAAACACAAAAATCAAATTGTAAGTTCTTTCAACCTTTCATCAAAAAAACCAAAATACATCCACCTCACAACATGAAAAAACACAAATCTATATATAAATCGAAATGGTTCTTTAACTGCTTGAAAGGGAGGAGATGGTTATGGATGTGATTAAAACGATCCATCACCACTTGAAACCCATAAATCATTTAGAAAAAATCAAATAAATTGAGATTTGAAAACACAACCCAATTAAACATGTTGAAGATATGAAAAGGAAACTCATGTTTTAATCGTACTATGAAGCTAACCCTGTTCTAGTACTCCATTGCATCATATAACATAGCATCATTATAAATTTGTGTCAAAAAAAAAAACAAACTATATATAAACCTTCAACTTCATAATAAATATTTTTCTCTTCGTCCTGGCTGTGTAAACTGTTCCCATTCCACCCTTCTTCATGTTACAAAAACAAAATGAAGAAGGTAATCGAAATCAAAAGTCAAGTTCCCTTGTCTTTTCCAAAAACAAAATAATCAATCTCATCCACAATCTATATAAAAATCACAAATGAACATCAAAATCCTAGTAATTGACACATAAAAATTTAAACTCCAAATTTCACGGAAGAAATAGTAAATGTTTATTTATTCTCTAAATATTCATCAAAAAAAGTATATAAGTTGCAAAAAAAACTCTGCAACAAAACGAACTTGGCCATATTCATGTCAAAGAAAGAAGAAAGAATCACCCACCATATTCATGAATTCTAAAGCTGAAAATTTCTTTATCTACATCCACGTGACACTCAAGTAACAAACCCATCATCACATAAAATTAAAATTAAAATTAAAAAAAATAAAAATTCATTCATTCAATTCAATTCATTAACACACTCTCACTCAAACAAACTCAATGTAACCTCCAACCTCTTCCTACTTTACCTCTCTCAAATAAATAAATAATTCAATTATTATTATTTATCTGAGATTTTTAATTGTTTTGTTTCAGATACTTTTTATTTTTAATTTTTTATTAACTTAACAGATCGCGTTTTCGTTTTCTTCTTTCTTCTCTTCAATTCATTCATTCAATCGATCTCTTTCTTAATCGAAATTCTCCAACATTCTCGTATAACACTCACCTCAATCTCTCCGAAACCTTAATTTTATTTTATTTTTGTTTCTTTCATTCTGTTCACGCGTTTTCACCTACTCTGTTTCTCCAATTCTCGTTATTCAATTTCAATTTCCAAAAAAATTAGGGTTTATGTTCTGTTTTTTCATCGCATTAATCAAATTTTAATTAATTTGATTAATGCGAATTTTGTTTAATTCATTCTTCTTTCTACAATGATAATTAAGAAGAATCTCAAATCTGAAATGCCGAATCGCAAACGGAGAAGATTAACGGAAAACGACGAGTTGACTCAGAGAAAGAAGAAACTTAACGGAAATCATTTTCCGTTAAATCTTCTCAACGGTGCAATTCCCGTTAGTTTTACTGGTTTACTCGGTGCCACCGCAGTTGCGACTGTGGCACCGGGTAATAATGATAATAGCTGCTTTTCCGTTGTCTCTGATGACGACGACGGAAAAGGAGATATTATTAAAACCGCGACGGCTACTGATACGCGGCCGCCGTTGGTTAGAACCTCGCGCGGCCGTCTTCAGGTTATGCCTTCGCGGTTTAATGATTCTGTTATTGTCAATTGGAAGAAAGATGGTAAAAATTCTGCCGCCAATACGACCGCGGCTGCCACGAGCTTTCGTGAATTTGAATTTGAAAAATTTGAAGATTTTAGTCTTAAGAAATGCAATGGGAAGGGGAAGAATGGAACTAGAAACGGAACCGGTGGCGGGCGAGGGTATTCAGAATTGTGTGAGGAGGTGTTGCATAAGAATTTTGGTGTTGCTGCTACTAGTAAGGAAATGAGTTTGCGTGAGATTTTTGAGGAAACAAAGGTGAATAATGGAGTTTTGAAGAAGAAAGAAGGGTTTTTTGGACCAGAGGATTTTGTGGCTGGTGATATAGTTTGGGCTAAGGCTAGGAAAAAGGAACCATTTTGGCCTGCAATTGTGATTGATGCTATGAGTCAAGCACCTGAGCTGGTTTTGAGATCATGTATAGCTGATGCTACTTGTGTCATGTTTCTTGGCTACTCTAGGAATGATGATCACAGGGTATAGTATAGTATAGTGTGAATTAGTATTAGTTTATTACTTTATATTACGTATATGGTAGGTTTATTTAATGTGTATTTTTAATATAATGGCTATTTATTATGTGTTTTTTGATTAATGGTTGTGAACAGGACTTTGCATGGGTGAAGTATGGGATGATTTTTCCATTTGTGGAAAATGTAGACAGGTGAGGAATTTTTGTTTCTGTTTGTTTTATTACATTGTATTAGAATTGTTGTTTAGATTTTGTTTCTGGGAGGGCATGCGTGTTTGCTTATACTAGGAATGATGTTATTTTGTATTAGGTTTCAAGAGCAGTCTGAGTTGAGTTACTGTGATCCGTCTCAATTTCAAGCGGCAGTTGAGGAGGCGTTTTTGGCGGATCAGGGGTTTGTAGAGAAGTTAACAGAAGATATAAATGCGGTGGCTGGTAATAATGGTTGCAGTGATGATTCTATTATTAAGAGCTTTCAGAAAGTCACTGCTGCAAACCAGAAGAAGGTAAGTCAGCTTCATGACATATTTTCTTTTGTTTTTGGGTTCTGCATGGCTTTTAGTGACTCTTAATGTTGTTCTGCATTGTATTTATAGGATATTTAAGGATACTAGATATTATTCCAAACTTCAATTTGTAACTGAAAATCGACTGAGTCACTGCTTGGTCCTTTAGACTTGTAGATTTGACATGCTGATTTGTTCTGCTTTGATCGTTTAATTATTATGCAATTCTCCATACTACACCGCAATATAGAAGTGATGTAGCCTGTTGACATATTCACAAATTGAAATAACACTTTATTGATTTGAATTTCATATGTAGGATATGTTTGACAGAAAGAAAAATGTGGGACTTTGTGACGAATGTGGATTAGACCTTCCTTTCAATATGCCAAAGAAAACAAAGGATTTGACTCCTGGTGGTCAACTCCTATGTAAAACATGTGCTAGGGTTTGTATAACTTGCCTTTTTCTTCTAACAATTTATATTTCTGCCTGAAATGGAAACGTTATAATTGATGTACACTGTGTTTGTTGTAAAAAGTCTTATATTGTCGTTTTGAAATCAATTTCTCTTTGGACAGTTGACGAAATCGAAACATTATTGCGGCATATGTAAGAAAGTTTGGAATCAATCGGATAGCGGAAGTTGGGTGAGTTAATTGGATGTTGTCATCTATTTAGAATGTTTTCTTTTTTAAATCATAAATTTTATTTTTGCGGTATTGAAATTTCCTCCCTTCCGGATGTTCGCCTTGAATTAGGTTCGTTGTGATGGATGTAAAGTGTGGGTGCATGCCGAATGCGACAAAATCTCCAGCATCCTTTTTAAGGTTTATCCATTACACCGTCATACTTGATGTCTAATTGTTGTCTCTTCGTTGAATTTGAAGCTCAGAAATAGACATTTTGTTTTTATTCTGATTATTATAATCTGTTTCTTGTAGAATCTTGGAAGCACTGATTATTTCTGCCCTGCTTGCAAAGTGAAGTTTAATTTTGAATTATCTGATTCAGAAAAATCACATCCAAAAATCAAGTAAGTTTATAGATATGGTTCATGCTTTTTCTCCACACTCCCTATTTGTAGCCTAACTTAGTAATCCCATGTAAAATACATATGAAGCTAATCCCATTTTTTAAGAATAACATATTTCTTCAGGTTTCAGAATAAACATCATTTTGTGCTGCTTTTTGTAGTTTCTATTGTTGACTAAAGTGGAGGTTTTTTGTATAGATGGAGCAAATACAATGGGAAGGTAGTGCTTCCAAAGAAGGTCACTGTTCTCTGCAATGGTGTGGAAGGCATATATTTCCCCTGTCTTCATTTGTAAGCATAAACTCCTTCAGAAGTGTTTACACAATTTATTTTTTATATCTTGTGCTTTGTGTATTATTTTAGTTTTTATCTGTTATAGTTATTATTAATTACATAGAATTAGTTGGTTTGTTTGAAAAATATGCGGCAAGTAGTAAAAGATAAATACCTTTTTTAGATTGGTAATTAAAACAACTAACCACAGTCCACAATGCTATTTGATTGTGTTCTTCTCTTAAAAAGGGCGAAGATGGCAGTATCTCGTCACTGGAATTTTCTTTTTACTAAAATGAAAACCTGATGGGAATTTTTAACAAGTAGTTCACTGTGATTAGTAGTTAGTTGGTCACAAAATTTTGTCCAATGCTTTGCTATAGGAAAAATTTCACTGTTAAATTGATTTAAGCTATCGCAATGGCATATACCTCAAACTATGCCTATAAACATCTTATTTATGTTTCAGAGCTTTTTTTATAATCCTATTGGAACAACAATAGCTATATGATGAACATGGTCTTATATGAAATATTTCTTGTGTTTTTTTCTCTTTCTCTCGTGTGTTTGATTCGGTATTGGTGGGGTCAAGTAAAATGTGAGATGTCTGTCTAATTTTCAGAGACATCGCCTGTTCTAAACTGTTTGATACTAATTTCATATGGATGTTGTTATTATGCTGAACGATCCATTTCTTCATTATAATTATGATATGGAGGAATTATTTCCCCTTGTTTTCCATGTTCTCCTGCAGAGTTATGTGCAAGTGTGATTTTTGTGGGACCGAAAAACAGGCACTTAGTGAATGGGAACGCCACACAGGTTCCAAAATTAGAAACTGGAAAACAAGTATTCAGGTTAAAGGATCCATGATATCGCTGGAACAATGGGTGCGTATATGACTACATTATTTAATTTCCGTGCATACTATTTCCCATCTCTTTGCCCTAAAACTTCACTACTTATTTATTTTACTACTATAGTACAAAGTGACAGTTTGAGTGTCCAATCATTTGATGTACTAATAGGCTGGCTATGTATTTATATATACCAATCGGTATAAATAATGATAAAATTTCCATCTCATCATCAAGATTTCATATCATATATTACTAATATCCATCAACATTGATATTTGATATGCATTATGAGGTCTTCAGTATCAAAATTGCAGTGTTACTGGCCTAGTGAGAATCCATGGGAACTTAAGTCTCATGATTTAGCTTATGGCGCCCATAGAAAAAGAAAGAATTAGATTGGATATGTATGGTGGCGCTAGACCTTTATTGTGAGACATAAGTGTAATTGTAACTGATACAATCTGTTTTGACTTCTCAGATGCTACAGTTGGCTGATTTTCACGCTAAAGTTGTAGTTTCTTCTGTCAAACCTAAAAGACCATCCTCAAAAGAAAGAAAACATAAATTGCTTACCTTTCTGCAAGGTACCTTTTAAGTCTTTCCTGTTTTGTGCAATTGTACAATAAGAAGAGTTTCCTAGATAAATTTCTCAGTCATAATGGTAATGGAAACTATTGTCTCTGGCAGACAAGTATGAACCTGTTTGTGCTAAGTGGACTACAGAACGATGTGCTGTATGTAGATGGGTTGAAGATTGGGACTACAACAAAATTATCATATGCGTCAGGTAATATAGCATCTTCAGTTTATTATAAATATTTAAACCATGAAGACTAGGGATTAGAAAATGTTTCTGCGGAGGTCTAATGGTTGTGTAGCTGAAAAACGTAGTGATTTCATGAATATTTGGATAGTTAACAAAAGAATTAATTTATGTATGTGTCTTGAAATATTATAATCCAAGAAATGCCTCCAGTATTTGGTATTAAGTATTTAACACAAATATTCACCCTGTCTTATGCTTTTCATTACATGTATGGTAATCTGTAATTTTGCTTGGCCTTATCATATATACGCCCCATCCATCCACCTTATGAGTGAGACCATGGACAACAAAACCATTTACATATAAATACTTTTTTTTTCTTTTGCAAGCTTGAACTGTCAAGTAAAATTTGTTGTTATTGTTTTATTTTTCTTACTCTATGATGAATGGCATTGCAATTGATATGATAAATGTGTTCCATATTTTTTTAGATGTCAAATAGCTGTTCATCAAGAATGCTATGGAGCAAGAAATGTTCGAGACTTTACATCATGGGTTTGTAAAGCTTGTGAAACACCAGACATCACACGAGAGTGTTGTCTTTGTCCTGTAAAAGGTGTGTGTCTTCTACAATATTTTAGATGTATTGTATTATGTATGTAACTCTTTAATTTGTATGAGCTATACCTCCCCCTTTGCATTCTATTGTTTGGAATTTACCCTCTAGATTCTTTTAACCTTGCATATGCATTTATAAATCTTGCTTTCATTACCTCTTTTGACTGTAGTACTTGGGATAATATCATGTAGTTTTGCTAAGTTTGTTTTTAACTTTGTCTTGTTATTAGTGTCTGATCTTTTTATCTGAAATGTATTGTTGGACACTCAGGTGGTGCTCTAAAGCCTACTGATATTCATCCGTTATGGGTTCATGTCACTTGTGCCTGGTTTCGACCTGAAGTATCTTTTGCCAGTGATGAGAAAATGGAGCCTGCTTTGGGTATCTTAAGTATTCCATCAAATTCTTTCGTGAAGGTAGGGTATTTGTAACTCTTCTTTTGTTTGTTCAGAAAATGTACTTTATATCTCTTTACAAAAGAAGTATAGTTTGATAGTATCACTTATGTGTATATTTTATTTTACTAAAATATAGTAATGGTGTCCATTCCTAATTAATGTTAGTCACCAGTTGCTGTAGTTTATTCTTTGCATATTTTACACTATTCCATATTATAAAGCTGAAGAGTGAGTCCTTTTTACAATGAACAACCTAGGCTCTACTCCAGATTTCTTAACATCTGTATCATTTAAATGTATCTTACATTCTGATTCAATCTAAAGTCTGCATCAATTCAATTTCAGATTTGTGTTATTTGTAAGCAAATCCATGGCTCGTGCACACAATGTGTCAAGTGTTCCACTTACTTCCATGTCATGTGTGCATCAAGGGCCGGTTATCGCATGGAGGTGAGGCTTTACTTGGATTGACTTGAGTTCCATTTGCATAATTTTTACTGATATTTTCCATTTACTTTCATTTAATTTAATTTGATACAGGTTCAATGCCATTTTTAATTAATATTGCCCTGGTTTATGCAAATATGATTTAGCTTTAATGAATACTGTTTGATGATTTATTACAATTATTCATCAGCCCCTGCCTAGAACTTCATCAATCAGATCAAAAGGTTACTTTCATGCTTTAAGAAGAAAAACAAGGATCATAATCTTAATTTTGAAAGATTTTGACGGAAAATATGTTTTCACCTAGAAATTAAAATTAAGTTGATACCTTGTATAACCATTTGTATATTTTTATGGCGATAGGATTCTGTTTGCCCCCACCAATTGCAATACAGTCAACTGAATCCTTACAGTTAAAAAATCACAAATCATTTCAAGATAATCTTTAATTTTTTATGCATTTTTTGAGTGTTATAGTTTTATATTTGGATTTGACTTACAATGTAATGTATATATCCTTTTAAGTTGGCCCTTCAAAGTTTACACGCATTACCCCATTAATCCATTAAAATTTCAATCAGCAAATTATTCCCTCAATGGTCTAAAACGTTACCTGCTACATCAGTCTTTCGAAAAATTTGTTACTTAAGTTAGGCCATCACTTAGCTTAAATGTCATCATATTTGGAGACAATTTCAATATTTGAGCCTGAGGAATTAATTTGTTAACAAGTTTTGGAACTTTTAGATCTTTAGTGAACTAGTTTGACCAACTTTTTTCTAGGGCTAACTTTGTGACAAATGTAAACTTGGAGGACCGATATCAGGGTTTACTCTTCATTTCAAGAACATTACCACTATACAGGTTATTTGCAAATAATTTTGTAGAGGTGGCTTGCGATAAGAAAAGCAGGGTGCTCTGCTTGAAGTGCCATTTAAATATGGAATCTGATGGCAATATTAATATATAAGATATAGTACTTTTCATTATTATTCTGTATCATGGATGGCTATAAGTTGATAATTTTCATTTATCATATGGATAATTATGGTCCATGAAATAGTTAATTGACTTTTCTCCTCTGTAAATACAGTTGCATAGTTCGGAAAAAAATGGTAAACAGACAACAAGAATGGTTTGTTACTGTGCTTATCACAGGTATGGAATCCTCAATTATGTCAATATTGTTTCTCCTTTCTCTCTTTATACTGTTTCCTTTGCGGAGTTTACTTTTTACAAATAACAAAAAGCTTATGCGTTTTTGGAATTGTATGGGTGTGGGTGCTCTTAAATTCATCTTACTCTTATTTTAGCTTTTCATCTTTATGATTTCTATATTTCTTGCAGGGCTCCCAATCCAGACACTGTTTTGATTATACAAACCCCTCATGGGGTCATTTCAACTAAAATCCTTATCCAAAATAAGAGAAAAGTTGGGTCAAGATTAATTTCGTCAAACAGAATAAAGGTAGAAGACACTCCTCCAGCAGATAACACCGAACTTGACCCATTTTCTGCTGCTAGGTGCCGAATCTTTGTAAGAACGAACCACACAAAAAAGGTAACTTGGAAAATATTTTTGTTCTTCTTGATGAATGTTTGTAGATAATCAATCGAATTGTCTCTGTTATTTATTTGATGCTTTTGGAAAATCCGGTTAGTTGCGACCATTATGTGGTCTGTTATCGGTCCACTTCATTTGCTTTCATTTTGTGGTCTGTTATAGTCCCACATTGCTTAGATACTTGGCCTTTGTAGTAATTGTAAGACTTAGCTCCTTGCTGTACATTCTCGTTGTATGTGATTGTGATGTAATGGTGCTTATTGCTTATTGTTTTGATTCCTTGACTTCTATACTCTATTAAGGCCTTATTAGCCACCATTACCTCTAGAATGTCCTCTGGTATCTTTATCAGTTCTTGTAAAACAGCAACACATTTCTCATCATTATGTTTTGTACTTTGCAGAGAGCAGCTGATGAAGCCATTCCTCATAAAGTGAGGGGTCACTACCATCATCCTTTAGATGCTATACAGAGATTAAATTCATCCAAAGTAAATCTTTTACTCTGATAAAATGGGATTTTCATATTTTTTGTTTAAAGCTTGAATTTAGGGGTTTAAACTGTGTGCCCCGCCCCTTTATTTTCATTCTTTTGCTCATCTCTTTCCCTCAAATAGGTGGTAGATGAGTCTCAGACATTTTCATCTTTTAGGGAACGCCTTCATCACTTACAGGTAAATCTTCTTTTTCTTCAGTGGTGGTTTATTGGTCTTGCTCATCGATTTTCTGATTGGATTTTGGGTACACTTGCATGATTCCAGAGAACCGAAAATGAACGAGTGTGCTTCGGTAGATCGGGCATACATGGATGGGGCCTATTTGCACGAAGAACTATTCAAGAAGGAGAAATGGTATGAATGTCATACGCAAATATGAAAAGATTACAAAGACCCTTGGTGTCTTTGGCTATTTTAGAATGTGATGGTCTTTTAGTCAGCCTCTTTAAAGCTTGTTTTCTCAAGGGTTTGCCAATTATTATTGACATAAGGAACTGTATAATGATATACTCCAATCAATTATTTATCAACATTTGGTTTTTTAACAATTTTGCTATCACTGTTGCTAAAACTTAGAAATGATGTTATGTTTAATCATATAGAAATGATGTTATGTTTAATCATATTCTTGGGCATAGCTTTGAATGTATGCATACCGATGCAGCAGTTTCCAATTAAATTTTCTCTTTTTGAGCTGCTTTTGTCTCTAAGAATATCCTTCCGGGGTTGGTTTTGGATTCAGATGTTGACATAACTAGTGTAGGAGCCTGTGCCTTGCACGAGGCAGATAAGCATTGTGTTGAAAATATATAATCATCTAATTTTTAAAAGTATATATACATAACCTTACGATAAAATTAGACATAAATTATGGATTTAATATTTGCCAAAACATAACATCATTATCCTGTGATCCTTTGTGTTTCCGTTTTCCATCTAATCATTAGAACTTTTATTGTAGAAATAATGAGCATGATTTTATCCAATGCAGGTCCTTGAATATCGTGGTGAACAAGTAAGGCGCAGTGTTGCCGATCTAAGGGAGGCGCGGTATAAATTAGAAAGGAAAGACTGCTACGTAAGTTAATTCTCCCCCTTTTCCGATGAATTCATCCTCTTGTCCTTGACTTTTGTTTTTGTTCACTGTGGTTTCCTCTGCTCTATTATTATCCCTCTATTTTGCAGCCGATTATTTCTGTGCATCTTGATTGTTAATATTTAATCACATTAAACTCTTGTGGCTTCTTTTTTTGGCAGCTGTTCAAAATTAGTGAAGAGGTGGTAGTTGATGCAACTGATAAAGGAAATATTGCGCGGCTAATTAACCATTCTGTAAGTCAACCTATCTCAAAATGTACAGTTCACTGCTCAGTTTTCATTGCCAGAACTTGTGAGACTGTTCCTTTTAAAAACTCAATTGGCAATCTTGAAAACAGTTGATATCTGCCTATATTTAGTCGTTTTAGTACATATTACTGGTTAATGGTTATTAGTCATCTCATCTTACGCCTTCTTGATTTATGTTAATACAGTGTATGCCAAATTGCTATGCAAGGATCATGAGTGTGGGTCATGACGAGAGCCGGATCGCTCTCATCGCCAAGACTAACGTATCTGCTGGTGATGAGCTAACGTATATTCCCTATCTATGCTTTCCTGTATCATTGCACTATGCATTTTGGAGTGAATCATCATTTTAGTCCCTAAAATTGAAATTAACAAAATTTTAAAATGATTTATTACATTAAAAATCATCTACAACATTCCTTTTTGATTTGCTTAATTTTGTCGATGAATTTGTCTAGAAAGAACTAATAACTAGTTGATCAAGAATTTTCAATATCAGGGATCATATTAGAATTTCATTAATTCAGTGAACAAATGGCATCATTCTTACAGTTTCAAAGACTAAGTTGGTGATTTACTTGTTTTATAAAAAAAAATTGCTAATAATATCAAATTGTTGTACCTGACAGATATGACTACTTGTTTGATCCTGATGAGCCTGATGAATTCAAAGTCCCTTGCTTATGTAAAGCTCCAAACTGCAGAAAATTCATGAATTAGGATTATTCAGATCATGATGACAAGTATTGTTTCTCCGCAAGGAGCACTAACCGGTTGCAGCATCAATGGGAACCTCACAGTTATACACAAGCTGTAATTTTAATTTTAATCAAAGAATAAGAAAAAAAATATAGGAAAATAATAGCTGTGGCATAGTTAGTTATTCTTTTTGCCCTCAAATGCTTTCTTAGAGTTTAAGTCTTTGACATTCATCAAAGCCTATTACATTGTATAGATTTATTAGCAGCTTTTGGTGTCTTTGTAAATGTGTCAGAAATAATATTATTTTCTTAATTTAATTCTAATTTTTTTTATAGGCAATTTAATGCTAATTTACTAATTGTTGCTATTTCATTGCTCAATGATCATTCTATGTTGCTATGTTCTCTTTTTTTTGTTACATTGGAGATTGTGTGGGACATATTCTCCTCTACCAATCAATTTTTTTTTTTTCCAAATGCAAGAGCTGGGGATTGTAATCATGATTACTTGTTTAAGGGGTCTAAATCTCTTTATCGCATGGATTAATTCATTGTTGGTTTGCTTTGTCGGGTCTTTGAAATTGTGGTTCAACAAATGAGAAAAGTTATATATTTAATGGTTAAATAAGTTTTTCGTCCCTATAAATATAGCGAATTTTGATTTTCGTTTCTAAAAAATTAAACTGAATGTTTTCATCCTCATAAAAAAGTTTATTTTGTTTTTTGTCCTTAAAGTCCAATTTATGTTCATGTAAATATCAAGATTATAACTCTTTTATGTTCAAATTGTATCTATATTATGTTCGTTTATTATGTTCAACCTTTGTATATTCTTATTGTGTTCAAAAAATTCAAAAACATGT
>Ga0315913_1007602_pt1 | contig 12955 bp, 9 predicted proteins | sample MpolsnodulesMG_FD_207736 | JGI IMG/M metagenome (GOLD analysis project Ga0315913, IMG submission 207736) | Medicago polymorpha root nodule microbial communities from Los Angeles, California, United States - small nodules | ecosystem: Host-associated > Plants > Roots > Nodule | place: USA... | reverse complement strand
TATATATATATATATATATATATATATATATATTGAATTACTGCTTCAAGTTCTTTGCCCTTGTCTAAGTATTCCTTATTAAGTGTTTTTTGTGCTGGTAATGACGACATTCATGATTCAGAAGATTCTACGATTAATCGAGTGGCAACGGATTATGAGTTAAACACAAATTAATGACTAACAATTACATAATAATACTCGCATAATATTGAAGTACTGGTAAAATTATGGGGGAGATAAAGTGGATGGAGGGACCGAGAAGAGGCTAGTTTTACACCATATCTTTCCAAAAATCGAAAGATAATTTGAAGATACGACAAGCCAAGAAAACTGGAAGTGGTTATGAAACCCTTGTTATAACATTAGAAGGGTTCACAGCTAATCATTTTCGTTGTCACAAACTAAATTTCATTTTCGCTGTCAAACCAATCCTTGAGTTAAACCAGATCATTTGCAATTTGTGAATTTTACTATGAATATTAGACCTAATATAACTCTTACTTTAATTACCTTGGAAAGATGCAACGATTTTGTTTGCTATAATCTAGACTAGCTCTCACTATGAAGACCAGCTCTTATGCAATGCATTTCAAAGGACTACTCTTAATCAACTCCTTAAAGCTCCCCACATAAAGGTCTTTGGAATATTTGTGTGTTGAATATATTCACCATGCAGGGAGAGCCTAACATATTCCATTAGACTCAACTCCCAGTTATGAACACAATAATCCATATATTAAAATATCATAGCTTAAAAAAAAGAAAATAAATAAACTAAAGTTACCGTCCAACTCAAAGACAGATCCAAAAAAAAAAAAACTCAAAGACTCATAAGTTTTAAACACATATATGCAACCCTAACAAACTTCAATAGAAACCATGAACACCATTTATTAGAAAATCTAACGAGGTTACAAAATGGTAACAACAATTAATACTAAGCTCTAACTCGATTACATATAAATAACTTACATCAATTAAAAAAATCAATTTGACTTGACAAAAGAAATTCAATTTTATAACATTCACCTTCAATTTCCCCGCAAAAAAAAAAAACATTCACAGTGACGGAGGGCTTACAGGGCTAAGGTGGGCCATGGTCTACCCCACAAAAAAAAATTATATGGAAAATTATTAAAATATCTTTGATTTTGTAACTAAAAATTAATATAAAAATCTGAAGAAAAAAAAAGTGAACTAAAAAGAATATGGTTCAAATATATTAAACTAGTTCCGAACCAGTTTTAAAATTGAACTTATTTGTTTGTAAATTTATGGTTCAGTTCATAAACCATTTAATATGGTGCAATTTTTTTTGGTCCAGTTTGGTTCAGTTTATGGATACAATTCAGTTAACCACATTTTTGCACACTCCTACCTAGCGGCCCACCCTATTCTCTATCTCAGAGCGTTTTATTATCCCAATTTTAAGTCAATCGAAATGTATAAGTAATTATCTTGAATTTTTAAGGTATAATTAATTTTTTGATGGGCAGTCTTGTGTTTAATGCTTATTATAACATAAATTTTGTGTTTATATTATAGTTTATTTTTGTGGCCTACCCAAACAATATTTTGTGGCTCCGCCACTGTGTAGCATTAACAAAGAGTTGTTGCACAATCTTTCGACAAAAAGATGTCTCTCAAACTGGATGATCTGGGGTGTTTCAACACTCTCGTATCCATTAATGTTGTTTTTATCGGTGAAGCTTTGTGGAGTTAGGAGCAAGCATTAACCTAATGTCATTAGAGAGTTTCAACCGAACCGGAGGTCTGAAGATGCAACCAAGTGACGCTATGGTGAAAGTTGTTTATGGATCAATGACATAAGCATATTGTAACACCCTCAATCCCAAAAGAATTTATTTTATATTGAGAGGTATTTATGTCTTCTTTTTTTTGGTAGTGCGAGATATTTATGTCTCTTAACACTATTAAAGTTGTGGATTTTTTTATAAAAAAAAAAAAAAACAAATCGAGGCAAGAATACCACAACTCACAAATACAACTCATACTTGATTATTTGAAAATTTTAGAATAATAAAATTTGGCTTACCGCCTAACATTGGAAAACTCTAAATGATTTACAAGTTTTATTATGATTACAAAGAAAAAAAAATTCTCAAAAAAGAAAAGAAAAGAAAAATTATAATGCACTGCACAACCCGATGTCATCTATGAGAGCGGACCGTTTCTTTCCCAAGACCACAAACAAACGAACAAAAAATGAAGTCTTCAAATGTAACATCCTTTCGATAACCGTATTTTATTTTGTCCTATAGGTTTATGGTTTGTGATTAATGATTTCACGTAACGTCGTTCGTGGATCATGATCAACGTTGTATATGATAGGTTCACGGTGATGATAACAAATTATAGAGTTGAAGAACAATATTTTTCAACAAAAAAAAGTGCTTGAACAATGCACGTAAATTTTAAAACTGAATTAATTCATGTAATTATTTCTTGTTTATTTGATGGATGTACATAAACTTGTACAAAGACTTTTTTCTGAAGGGTTGTACAAAGACTTATAGAAGATGCTCTTCCGTATGGCAACAACAAAGGGTGGCTTTACACCATGCATCTGAACTAAAACCCCTTTTTTTACAGTACTGAGAGCAATATTCCCAGACATTGTCATCAGTAGCATTACAATATCCACTACAAATCCCATCTGCTCCACCTGCAATAAATAGAGGGTTGTTAGAATTTTTGGGTGCATCAAAATTTCAAAAACTATGATTAACTCATTCAAAATTTGACGAGTTTAGTTATTGACCATTCTACATGTACATGTGCCTACAGTTATGTCAAGAAATTAGAACAAGAGGAATTTGGAACAAAGCTATTGATTTAATGAAAATGATTAAATTGTTATAGTCTTATTTTTAAAATTAGTTATTCATACCTATTTTATTTATAAAAAAAATGGTTAAACAAGTATCTGGATATTCCCTCTAAAAATATAGTATTTGGACTTTTAAATATATTTAGATTATAAGTGATTCTACAAAAGAAAAATATAAAATTGAAATGAGTTAAAATTGTAGTAAATTTGTTACCGGGAGTCATAACAGAAGCAATGCACAAAATTGCAATGAAAAAAAGAAAACAGTTGATTCTGGTAGCCATATTCTCTTGAAAGATAAACAAACAATATATATTACAAACTATTTATAGAGACATGTAGACTAGTTAAGGGAATGTATGACAATAAATTGAGTCAAAAATTACAATAAATATTTTCAAATATTAATTGGGTAATTTTTCCTCTTAATTTTAAAATGTTAATAATAAATGGACAGTAAATTGAGTCAAAAATTACAATAAATATTTTCAAATATTAATTGGGTAATTTTTCTCTTATAATTTTAAAGTGTTAATAATAAATGGATTCATTCTTCCTTAAATAAAATGCATTCATTCCATTCAATATATTTATATATTTTTTATAATTTTATTTTCAAGGGATATTTAGAATGTCCTACATAAATATTAATTAATTTATTAAGATAAACGTTAAACTAATTTTATAAAGAATAAAGTTTATTAAGATAAAGGAAAAGTAAGTAAAACCTGGGTGACATAAACCTAACATAAAAAAAGAAAAATATAATAAAATTATAAATAATTAAATGGGCAATAGCAAAATTAAAGATTTTATTAGTTTCAAGAAAACTTCAATAAAATTCAAAGAATGTTAAGAGACTATTATATGTTTGCTTTTTCAATTTGTTGAAGTTTTTTTTGTTTTTTTTTTCCTTTCTAGATTATTATAAAGAATGATGAGTAATCTACCGTCAACTAATGAAATGAACCTTTGTTAGTAGATTCAATGATAGTTTGTGGGAGCCACTTAAAAATGTATTTATGTATGTTCATTGGTTTGGTAAATTATCCACCATATTTACATGGATACCCTAGGTGTCACCTTTGTTGAATGAAAACACATGTCAAAAAGCTCTTCTACATGACAGAACCGTTCAAAACTACCAACCCACATGGTTTTCAAGGTTGAATCGGCTGAATCTGTCCGGTTTGATGTACAACTAGTTTATTCTATGAAGGTTTTTTTTTTTTTAAAAAAAAAAAACTATGAGGGGTTTTACTTCTAAGATCAGTTGTATAATAAACATCAATTCAATTCAAAGTAAATAGTATATAAGTTCGGTTCAGAGTTCATACATGCTTTTTTATTTTTCTTTTTGGTATAATATCCAAAGTAAATGTGTTTGGTTTGAGTTCTAGATGCCTTATAAGTGTTTTTCAAATGTCAAAATCAATTCTAACTATATAAAATTATGTTTGGCAATTTTTAAGAAATCAATTTTGGGGACTAAAAACAATTTTTCTTGAAACTACTATTTATAGCTTTTAATTTTAAAATTGGCTCTTATACACAAATTTATAATTGAACTCACTTTTACATTAACGTATCAAAATACAAATTACTTTATTTGCAACTCTATTTTAGTCATAATCAATTTTACAAAATTTACTCAAAATTAAATCTTGTCAAAGTAAAAACAAACGTACTCAATTCTTGTCGAAGTAGAACCAAACATACACTTATGTTTTTGAAAAATCATTGTTTATGTCATTGGATCTAAATTTGGTTTATGGTAGAATAATATAACGTAATTTGATCTATGTAGTCTATCATATTTTATGAGATATGACTTGATTATTGTTGTATCAGTCTTTGTTATAATTCCTAGTTGGGGGCATACATGCATCTAATAGTATATCCATTTTCTGTGTCTTGTCCCCTAATCTTATCTATTATGTCATTTTCCTCATTTAAATATATCACAACATCATTTGACCAATATAGTTTGACTTCAACTTCTTTTGTATCAATGTGGACTTCAATAACTGGTTTCATTCATCAATCAGTTTACTTTATTGTATTAAAATTGTACAATCTATCCCCTCTGATCTTAATCTATGAAAATTTATCTTCCTTGTTAACGTTAAGATGAACACTTCCTCTCAATTTCTCTTCCTTTCACTCATTGCCATCTGGTTCATATCTCTTACAGCTTTTGCTGCTACTACTATCCACCCTGATGAAAGTATGATATATATTTCTACCTTAGCTCCCATTTTTTACTTTATTTTTTATGTTTTTTTATCTAATGATTCATGTATTTTTTTGCTCATAATTTCTATAGAAATTCTGTATATATATTTGATGATATGCATCCAAAGGTGTGAACTCTGTAGTAAGAGTTTGACTTTATAATCTCAAAAGATATGATAGGTTTGAATTTTATGTATATTTAGAGAAAGCTCTTAAAGTTATAGCTAAATCACTTGGTAAGAAGGATTGGAACTTTGACATTGATCCATGCAGCAATAAACCTAACTGGGTTACGCCTACGATACCACAAGTCGTAGAGAACAATGTAATTTGTAACTGCTCTGTTGCTGGTGCCAACTTCTGCCATGTTATTGAAATGTAAGTCTCTTTTCGAAGTCGCCTTTTTGTATCAGCACTTTTAAGCAATTTGATATTTTTTTGTGATATAGAGGTAGGAATTTGCATTGTTGGTGTTGTTAAGAGTCCCGCATTGAATAGGAGATGGCCTAACAATGTGTTTATAGGTGGGGGAAATCCTCACCTCACAAGCCGGGTTTTGTGGGGTTGTGTTAGGCCTAACCACATTTTCTAAGATGGTATCAGAGCCTCTTCAAGATCCATTGGGCCACCCGCTATCAGGTTTTTGCTATCGGGTCACCCACCATTTATGTCCACGAACCAAGCCCAATAGTGCTGGTCGTGAGGGGGGTGTTAAGAGTCTCACATCGGATAGGGGATAGCTGACGGTGTGTTTATAAGGGGGGCAATTCTCACCTCACATGCCGGTTTTGTGGGGTTGTGTTAGGCCTAACCGCATTTTCTAAGATGGTATCAGAGCCTCTTTAAGATCCATTGGGCCACCTGCTATCAGGTTTCTGCTATCGGGTCACCCACCATTTATGTCCACGAACCAAGCCCAATAGTGCTGGTCGTGCGGGGGGTGTTAAGAGTCTCACATCGGATAGGGGATGACACAGTGTGATTATAAGGGGGGCAATTCTCACCTCACAAGCCGGTTTTGTCGGGTTGTGTTAGGCCTAACCACATTTTCTAAGATGGTATCAGAGCCTCTTCAAGATCCATTGGGCCACCTGCTATCAGGTTTCCGCTATCGGGTCACCCACCATTTATGTCCACGAACCAAACCCAATAGTGTTGGTCGTGAGGGGGGTGTTAAGAGTCCCACATCGGATAGGAGATGGCCTGACAACGTGTTTATAAGGGGGGCAATCCTCACCTCACAAGCTTGTGTTAGGCCCAACCACATTTTCTAAGAGGTGTGTGTGTGTACAATATCTGTAGCTAAAATTGTTATCCCTTCTAATTATCGAACTAAGGTTTGAAAGTAAAATCAATATTGTGATGTGGTGAACATGACTTCAAATCTGGTATTTACAGTTTTTGCAGGGTGTGATTCAAATCAGCCTGCCTAGGTGATTCGATTCATGTGTAGTTTTAACTGTGTCGGTTTGAATCATAACAATGAATTTTTATGATGTTTCGAATCATGGTACAGAAAGTCAATTGCTGTAGTTTTCTGCCTTAGGTGATTTGAATTAGCTTCCATGGTGATTTGAAATGCAATGTGTGCAAGCTAGAAAAGGGGATATGTGAATTTGGATTAGGGGTTTCGGGTTGAGAACTTTTTGGTGAGTGACTTGGGTTAAGAGAAACGGAAAATGGAGAAATTAGAGTTTATTCTTGTTGAATGTTGCAGGCTGATTTCTTGTAACCTTTTTGTATCTCTTGTAGAGACTCATTGATAGTGAGTCAGAGAGCTTCTCTTCCCCATAGACGTAGATCAATTTTAGGCCGAACTGCGTAAACAATCTCAGTGTTATTCCTCCACTCTCTATCTCTACTCTTGGGGTTAATTCTTTGAGTTTTCTTCTGCACATTGGTTCTAGATTTGCTTTAGGTTGAATCATTATTTGCTGGACTGTTTAATTTGGTTCTCATTATTGTTTGTTCCACTTTTCTTGTTGAATTCACCACAGTCAAATAGTAAATCACTTTTATAACTCTCTGCAGCATAATAGTCAAATTGTTTATGTTTAACTTTTTTTATGGAAAAATAAACATATAGAAATCTGAAGGGCCAAAATCTCCAAGGCACTCTCCCCCCAGAACTGAACAGGTTGCGCTACCTTCAAGTTATGTATGTAATTCCTATACTTTCCCTCACATCCAAATTCACAATATTATTGTCTTGTTTTATATTTTCAATCACTTGTATCTATATATTATTTTGCATGACAAACTCTTACTCTCCGTCTATTACAGTGACCTAGCTCGCAATTACTTGAAAGGTCCGATTCCTAAAGAATGGGGCTCCTTGAGAAATATTTATAAATTGTATGATTTATCTCTTACTTTTCTTTTCTGGTTTTTTAACATTGATTGTTTCATATTATACGTTGTCGATCTTGACATATGGGCCTTATTGTACATCCTTTATAGGACATATAATTCATTTTCTTGTATGCAAAAATAAGCTAATGACAACATGTTTCTTAATCATCATAGTGCTCTCCTCGGAAATCAATTAACGGGTTCAATACCAGTTGAGATTGCAAACCTATCTGCTCTTCAAATCTTGTGAGTTTCTCATTACCCACCTTATCAGAAAAAAATCAATTTGTAAGTTTGTAAACATGTATGTGTACATCAATTCAAAGAGTTTCAGTAGAATGTTACCTTATAATGGATAGGGAGTTATTTAACAATCAATTCTCTGGAAATCTTCCTCCGGGACTTGGATATCTTACCCAAATTCAAATGCTGTAAGTACTTTTATTTTTTCCCCCTTCTTTTATGTTCTTCCTGAAATATGAGAGCTTCATGTCTTCCATTGCTTAGAATCATAATTTTCTGTTTTCTTTTACAATTATATATAGGCGACTTTCATCTAACAAATTTACTGGAGAACTACCTGCGACATTCGCCAGGCTCACTACATTGCAAGAGTTGTAAGCTTCTATTTTTAGTCATGTTTAATGATTACTGAATTAGTTTTTATGATGCTTCATATTTTCATATCGTTTCTCAATGCAGCCGAATCGAGGACAACCAATTCTCTGGAAAGATACCTGATTTTATTCAGAACTGGACAAGTATTAATAAACTGTATGACTTTTTTTTAATTTTAGTTTTATTTCTAAAATTTAACTGTTTTTGTATTGCTTTAATTTTTAAATGAATTATCAATGGTTACTTTTCTTTTGACAGAATGATACAGGGAAGTGGATTAAGTGGGCCGATTCCTTCCGGAATTTCACAATTGACAAACTTAACTGACTTGTATGTATGATATTATATAATACTGATAAAGCAAGGTTTGAAATTTAACTTTCATTTAATTAGGTTTACTTACCTTTGATTTCAATTTGATATTTCAGGAGAATTAGTGATTTGAATGGATCTGAATATTCATCTTTGCCGCAACTTAATAATATGAAATTGTTAAACAGATTGTGAGTTCATTCTTCTTCCTCTTTCTGAAGTAAAAAAGAAAAAAAAGCAGCAACAATGTCACTCATGATATATCGTTGTCTATCTTATTGATTCACAGGATTCTTACGAATTGCAACATCAATGGAAGGCTACCTGAAAATCTTAGGACTATAACAACATTAAAACACTTGTAAATGCATACTTGCTACATTATGTTATAGCAATGTTTTCTATGACAGTTTTTCTCATTGTTTTAACTCGTTTTCAATATGATATATCTTTCAGAGACCTCAGCTTTAACAATTTAAGTGGAACAATTCCGAGGACGTATGCTGACATGAACGGTTTGAAATATATGTACGAAATTCATCATAGTTTCTTAGTGCAATTTATTTTGAGGGTATACATCTATTGGCTTCTTAATATCCCTTAACTAAGGGATATTAAGCTTTGTGAGTTGATATCTTGATATTCTTTTTATGGTAGATTTTTAACCGGAAACCTTCTGACTGGACCAGTGCCTTCTTGGAGAAAGAACGTGAGCGTGTGAGTTATCTCTCTAATACTACTAGTATGATTTCTTGGAATGAACAATGTAATTTATGTTGCAAAAAAACTATAAACATATCCGTTTCGTTTTTACCTTTCTACATTGACTTTGCTTTTTCTTTTTGCTTGTTTCCTTGCTTAGCTATAAAGTTTTTGTTTTGCTTGCATTAAGTGTATGACCAACTATGATTAAATATTTATCACTAAAAATTATATCTTAAATTTTTTATTATAATTACTACGATAGGATCAGTAAAATCAATTCAACAAACAAGGCAATTCTATTGATGAAAATGGAGCAATAGGGTCTAGAATAAACCTTCCATATTGGAGGTCTGTTAGTAACAGACTCAGACATTACATAGTGTCCATATCACCACCACCCTCTTCATTCTTCAACAGCCTTGTCCACGAGGCTAATACGGGGGAATTTGCTTATCAACACGGCCTCGTCCTCCCATGTAGTGTCTTCAGCATTACATTTAATCAGCCACTGCTTGATCACTTGCCCCGTTTTCAACACAGTCCTTGATGCTTGTACCTCTTCAGGTTCTTCTAGTTCCTGCAACTCCACTTCAAACCCTTCAGGAAAATTAGCTTCGGCAGAGTAATTCCCAATAGCCTTCTTTAGTTGAGACCTTTGAAACACGGTTAATTCTAGCTGTGTCCGGCAATTTGAGCTTGTAGGATACCGCACCACGCACTCACGGATTGGAAAAGGATCAAAATACCTTCCTACTGCAGCTCCTCGAGTTTCTCCTTGAGTAAAACGAATCAGAGGAGAGGTGTCCTCCCATATACCACCTGAAAGGTTGTAGCTCCTGTAGAGACATGAAATGTCGTCCCTTCATATTGGAGGCTTGCTAGCAACAAACGCTGTCATTATAATAGGGTCCCTATCATAATACAGTATAATCTTTTGTTATTGTTCTACTCATAAAAACTCTAGTGCTAGGTCCACAATCACAAGTATAATTTCCCTTATATCATAAGTTCATAACCCTATTAATCTCCCCTCTATTTGTTTCATGTTTATGGACCACTTCAACTACTCCAATATTCCATTCTCAAGTTTAATCGAACGGTTCTCATGCCTTCAATTGAAAGAAAACCATTTTGAAACTTTTATGCTCTTAGAGTATAAAAAAAGGGCAACCCGGTGCACTAAAGCTCCTGCATATGCAGAGTCTGGGAAGGGGTCCCACCATTTGGTGTATTGTACGCAGCCTTACCCTGTTTTTACACAAGAGGCTGTTTCCGGGACTTGAACATGGTTTCGGTCCTTATAAATATATTATTTTCTGTTTTTTAGTTTGTGAAATATATTTTTGTTTTTAGTACATGCAAATATACCACGCTTTTGGTCCTTATTGTTTTGCTACAGTCCCTGCAAAATTTATTCATATGGAATTAGTCCTTGTAATTTGTAGAGTATTTGATTTTAGTCCCTCAAAATAAGGACTAAAATGAATTTTAAAGGGACCAATTTCAAAATGAACAAATTTTATGTCACCAAATGTTTCATCAAATTTCTGATTGTCGCATTATTATTATATTCTAAATCAAATTTTATGACTGATGTGTAGAGATCTTTCATACAATAACTTCAGCATCAGCCAAGGGAGTCAGTTATGTAAAGATGAAAATGTGTAAGAACATCCTTGCATTTGTGTTCACTTGTATGCATACTTAAGAACCTTTCTGAGACACCATCTTCTCTAATATGTCACAGGAACTTATTTTCTCCCACATGGGCACGCAATGACACGTAAGTTTGGTATTATATAAAGCCTTTCCATTCCGCCTATTATTTGATGAATCTTATTATACTAATCACGATAACTGCTAACTTCTTCTATCCCTTCCATTCTCTCAGAGGAACAGTTTCGTGTTTGAGCTTGGAATGCCCCAAACGTGAGTTTCTTTATGGTGAATTTATGATATATAGCTAAGATCTATTATTATCAAATGCTTGTTCTAAATTCTAACAGTACTTAGAAGAGCAATGATTTAAAGTATGATATTTCAAGGAACATGTTTTCGTTCGATTTTCTTCGTTGTTTCCTTAATATGATCTCACTATTTCCAAAGTTGCTCACATGATCTTCTCAACCCAGACACAAACTCTCTTTATATAAATTGTGGTGGAAAGCAAGCAATAGCCGATGGAAAAAGTTATGATGGTGATTCAGATTTACCTGGACCAGCTAGACTCCATGCCAATCCAACAGGAAATTGGGCATATAGCACAACTGGTGTATTCGTTGAAAGTAACCAACTTGGAGACATTTATTCTCCAAAAAACATCACCAAACTTACTATGGTGGATGCTGAATTGTACACGAATGCACGCGTTTCTCCTATTTCTTTGACTTATTACGGGTTTTGCCTTGCAAATGGAAGCTACGTAGTAAGTCTACATTTTGCTGAAATAATGATCCCCGATGATCAAACTTATGGTAGTCTTGGAAGACGTGTATTTGATATCTACCTTCAGGTACATGGTTTAACAATACTTTTCCAATAGTCACTAAATGTTTCATAAAAAAGAAACGCCATTAGTCAAGCGATCACTAGGTTCATATATGTGTAGATTGTAATCATGCGAAACATTAAGGTTGTGATTGAAATGTTGCAGGGAAAGCCGGTGCAAAAGGACTTCAATATTGCAAAAGAAGCAGGAGGAGTTGGTAAGAAAGTCGTAAAACAGTTCAAAGATGTCGTTGTTACTAGTAATACCTTGGAGATCCGCTTGTATTGGGCTGGAAAAGGGACACAGTCTCTCCCAAATAAATCAACATATGGTCCTCTTATATCAGCTATATCAGTGGAATCATCTGGTGAGTTATACTTTGAACCTTACTAATCTTATGCTATGATCTCCATATTATAATCTAATATTTAAAACTCTTGTATAATAATAATCAAGCAGATTCTACACCTGGAAGCATATCTGCAGACTCTCCACCTGAAAGCATAACTGCAGGAGCTGTAGTTGGAATTCTGGTTGCAGCAGCAATTTTAATCTTATTCTAGTGTTTGGTATACTAGTCATCTTTTTTTTTTTTTTTTGAGGGAAGGTATACTAGTCATCTTAAAAAATTGTAAGAAAGTGATCATAATTGAAATATAACTTGAGTATTATAAAAATTATATTGAAATTTGTATATTTTATATTAAATATAATTTTTTTAATAAATAATTATTGTTTTTCAATAAAAAAATTATTGATATTATTAGTTTCTTTAACATGTGCAATATAATCCTCGTGCGTGTTGTTATTGGGCTTGAAGCTCTAATAATTTGTATATTGGCCCTTATTTATTTATAGAAGCAGGAAACCATGCATGCATAGTTTTAAAAACCGGACCGGACTGGCCGGTCCAACCTGGAACCGGTGGGGTAACCGGTTCGAGTTGCTCAACGGATCGGTTATGTTGTCGAACCGGTGAAAACCAGTCGGAACCGGCCAAACCTAGTAAAAACCGGTGAACCGGCGGTTTTAGAAAACCGGTCGAGTCAATGCTTTGCTTTGACTGCGCTTCCATTTAGTTTTTTAAAAAATCTGATAATTGGCCTGAGAGGGATTCGATCACGCGACTATAAGCTAATGAACAAGCTTTAACCAACAAGCCAACATGATGTTCTGTGATTACTTTTCATCATTTATATATAAAACATTCTAGTGCAGAAACAATGCAAAAATGCTTATTGTGCATTTCACTATTCATTTTTTTTTTTTTTGTATACTCAACACTATTATTATTTTCTTGAAACGGGTACACTATTCATGTTTGCTTCAATTCTCCTTGAAAAAAAACAATGTATACTTCAATTCTTTTTTGACTAAAATATATGTTTCAAGTT
>Ga0315913_1007600_pt1 | contig 12956 bp, 5 predicted proteins | sample MpolsnodulesMG_FD_207736 | JGI IMG/M metagenome (GOLD analysis project Ga0315913, IMG submission 207736) | Medicago polymorpha root nodule microbial communities from Los Angeles, California, United States - small nodules | ecosystem: Host-associated > Plants > Roots > Nodule | place: USA... | reverse complement strand
TCACCTAAATCATCTTCAGTCAAACTTTTCTCTTCAACGGTACCGCCTCAAACTTTAACTGTTTTTGGCTTGTTTATGTTTTATGAAACGTATAGAGTCATGGTGTTGGTGATTGTGAAAAAGAATTAGAGAAGAATAAGATAATGAAATGCTATAATAAATATGTTATGATACTAATTGATATTGCTTAACAAATAAAGGTAACATCAACTAAACAAATAAGAATCTTAAAATTATTAATAATTCTTTTTAAAACATCACACCCAGTAGCCATGAAATAGAACTGAACTTGACATCACTAAACAACACAAAGCTTAGCAAAATCTCCTTCTATAATTGCAAAATAAAGAGGACCAATAACAAAAAGTGGAGTCGTGAAATGAGGAATAAATATCACCTTGACACAAACAGAAGTAGTGTGGAGCTTTAATGGTTTGAAGTTGTGGAGACCGCAGTGAAAATCGTGACTTGCGAGATTGAAGGTGAGTTGGGCGAGATGAGCAGAAGAGGAGGGCACCGCCGGTGAATGGAGGGAGACGAAGGTCAGTGACGACAGTGCCAGCAAGAAGGAGATGGAGAAACAATGATGAGGGTGAGAGGAAGAAGAAGGGTCGTAGTTGAAGTTGAAACGAAACAGAAGAAAGGAGGCACGTAAGCTTCTTTTTTCATAAACAATTGTTTTTTCAAACCTTTTAATCTCATCAATTGGTTTTATTTTTTCCACATGACACGCATTTATGACTTAAAATGGGGTAAATTGAGGAAAGTTAAATGGAGAAAAGATGGACTCAAGCCAACCTGAACCCTATAATCGCAATCAGACGACCACCGGATCATATGTTTGGAAAGATGCAACTGCCTAACCGTTTTATGTCCACATGACATCCTCACGTGAACAACTCATCGCAAAAAAGGTACACACAAAATCCTCTCAATTCATTAAAATCTTATTAATTTGAGCATTGAAGTGTTTTAACGAATATACATCACCCCACTCTGACTAATAACAACTACATTCCACCGTGCTGCAAGATCTCAGATTGCAACAAGATCACTAAATTTGTATACAATTTAATTTTGATCAAAGTTTCCCTCCCTTAAAAGTTTAGGTTTAACCATTGATGTATTGATTGAAAGATCTCTATTTATATTTATTTTAAAATGTGGACATATTTAAAGTTTTTCATTATGTGATGTAATTAATAAATTTGTCAATATGCAGGCTTTATGCCATGTTTTAGAAAAATGTGTTACTTCACCTTATGCAATTTTTTATAGGAGAATGCTAAACAATACCTTCAAGATATTGGTTAATTAATCAAAACAAGTAATTTTTTTTATTAAAAGTAGTGTAATTATTACTTAATCAAAAGTCAAAATTTATATTTTTAAGACAAATTTACTATTTATAAATTTTTTAACCATTGCCCTGAGGATAGGGGTGGGAATAGGATAGGCCGAGTTAGGCTTTGCAAGGCCTGAGCCTGGCCTGTCAATTTTTTTGAAGGTCTAAGCTTGGTCTGCGACCTGTCGTAGACTTACTTTTTAAGTCTGAGTCTGGCCTTCTGAAAGCCTGATACGGCCTGCAAGCCTATTTAGAGGCTTATTTCATATGAACATCTTTAAATAAGTAATGCGATCTAAGTTTAAATATGCTATCGAACTAATATATCAATTAGATTAAACTATCTTTTGATAATCAACATGAGTTTTTAAGGAATTTGACTATATATTGTATCATATTTCAATTCTAGTTTATAATAATATATTTAAATATAAAAAAATTAATGTATACTGATAAGCTTAAATTGCTGAAAAAGTTAACAAATTTTTGTTTTAATTCAAAATACAAAATATAATATAATAGTAAATAATATTATTCATATTTACTTAAATATACCGACCTAATAGGCCTAAAAGTCTTTTTGAATGGTTTGTGGCCTGACCTTTTAAGCTAAATAAGCTTCTAAAAAAGCCTAGACATTCACTATTTAAAAAAAAAAGTCTGGTCTGGTCTAGCCTATCGTAGGTTAGGCCGTAAGCCCCTATAGACTGACCTGACATATTCTCATCCCTATCTAAGGACACTGGTTAACGAAACCCTTTTTTATAAGACCTTTACGAGTATAAAAAAAGATTCTAGAAGTAATAATTTTGTCTCAAATTTGTGTGATTGTTACAAAAATCAGTTGACATCATTGGAAGAACTCGATTAACCCCATGAGATCCAGCGACGGACCCGAAAAGTTTATATAGTAAGGGCAAAATTCATATTTTAATTTGTAATACTAAAAATATAATCTATCATTTTTTCCAAGTATAATATGTGAGTTTTAAATATTTGTAAACAAGAGAAAATTTTCTAATTTTTAACACTCACAAATATAAACCATTAACTTATTTAGTTATCGATGAAATGCAAATGATTGTAAGAATTTGAGATTTTTTTTAAAGAGTTAGAATTTGAGATGTTAATACATTTATCTTTAATAGTGCTATCGCATACCATTCTTTTTTGCTTCATACATGGCAATTTAAACTAGCCATGTGAACCTGCATCCCTCAAATTTGTTCTTCACTCACACTTGTTTTAAATTTTCGTATATGTTTATATTACTTCAATAAACAAATTTCAAACTGCAACCGTGGGCACGCCCACACAGGCTTGAGAGTATGTCTGTCTTTGCAAATCGTTGTTTCATTAGGTCTGATGCTTCTCTTGTGGTAGTGGCCATCACCGATGGTGGAGTAAAGATTATTATAAAGTCTGGACAAAATAAAAATTGCAACACATTTTTTTCTCTGCAATTTTTGAGATGCACGTCTCTTTCACTCTTTGGGTTTGGGATAAATTGTATTTGCAGCAAATAATCATCATTCACAGGAGTTTACATAAGAAATTGCAAGTAAATAATCAAAAAATCTAAAGAAATTGCTCAACAAAAAAATATACATATGAAATTTACAGAGGTTTATATAAGAAATTCAGAAGGATTTATGTAAAGAACTCTGCTCTTTACCCAACACTTTTTGCTCTCTCCCAACTGAAAAGACCAAAATGCCTCTGTGTGAGTTAACTCACGCTAGTGTTAAATTTGTGTGAGTTAAGTCATGTTGTGTGACTTAACTCACGCTACGTGCTGTTTTAAGGCCAGGAAGAACCTCATTTCCCATCTAAAATTATAAAATCTCTCTCAAATCACCCAAATCCGAAATTCCTTCAATTTCAAATCAAACAACACTACAATAACAAGTAAGTTTTCATAATCATACACCACTAACCTTTTTATGTTGGTATGATAGATTTTTTCACTTAAATTAGAATTTTTTAGTTTTAGGGTTTTGTTTAAATTTTGATTTTTTTTCTTCAAGAAATGATACAATGTTACATGTAAATGACTTATATTGCTTAATTGTTATGATGTTTGCACGTTTATGTTAGATTTTTTCTCTCTCTTAAATTAGATTTTTTAGTTTTAGGATTTTGTTTAAATTTTGAGTTTTTTGGCAAGAAATGATACAATGTTACATGTAAATGACTTATATTGCTTAATTGTTTAGATGTTTGCATGTTTATGTTGTAGTTATAAGTTTTAGGGTTTATGTATAATTTTCACTCCAAGTGTTTGATAAAATGTTTGAATGAGTTTTTCATTGATTGTTTAATATTTTATGGTGTAGGTTTGAAACAATGACCGATTTATTCAGTAGTACCATACGCTTCAACGGTGGAAATCATCAGATGTTCAAAGTTCGGTACATTAATGTCATGTTAAAAGGTCTCAAGGATCAACTGGATGAAATCAACCAAGGACTCAACCCCGGAGACACAAGGAGGGTGAAATCGTTTGGTACGAACGTCCAACGTCGGACGACGGGAGAATAACATTCAGTCAGCTAGAATTAATGAACGACGACGTGATGAGCATGTTCTCGATTTTTTGGCAGCACAACATGTTCCCATGGATCGATATGTTTGTCACGTTGCAGAGATCAACTAAAGATATTCTCAACAATTTGATATTGCCAGAAGATCGTGATTAAGTATGGAATGCACCTTCCAACTACAACAATTGTCTTACCTCTGAAATTGGATACGTACAAACCTGTTAAACAACAACTCTCAAACATTCAACCGAAAGTTGTATGTTTAGGTAATGTAGTGAATGTAGTGATTTGCAAACCCCTTTGAAAAGTCAAAAGATTAAGAGAACACAACATGTATTATGCAGAATCAACTATATAAGTTATGATATCGAATTCTTTCATATAAGATGAGTGTCACGAAATGCACCTCATTCTTTATGTGATGACTCGTCTTATATGAGGGAATTCGATAGGATAACATATATATAGTTGATTATGTAGAATACATATGTTGTGTTCTCTTCATTCTTTTGACTTTTCTTCGAAAGTTGCAAATATCTACCCGAATGTAATGTAATGATACCACATATTTATTTTTTGAATTGATTTTGAATTTATTTATCAAGCAAATTTTATTGAATTTATTTAATACGCAACTTTATTCAAAATTATTTAATACATCAAATTTATTTAGTACGCAACTTTATTCGAAATTATTTAATACACAAATTTTATCGAATTTATTTAATACGCAACTTTATTTGAATTTATTCAATACGCAACTTTATTCAAATTCACGCTGGTTTAATTAGTGTTCGAAGACATTATATTATTTAGATAACAAAATCATAAAATAAATGCAAATATAAATAAAAAGAAAGGAACAAAAATAATACATATAACATCTCATTTTAGTAATATGATTGATACAATTACAATAGTTGATACATTTTATTCGAATGTACAAAATCTGCTTCTTTAGAGTAAAAATAGACCAATCTTTAGTGAAAAAGAGACAAACCTTGGGGTAAAAAGAGACCAGTCATCTTGGGGTAAAAAGACATTAACCCTTGGGGTAAATCTAAATATAGTTCTTTTTATACACCAAGAAGATTCTTTTTACCCACGGTAAAAAGTTTTTGGGGGTAAATAGAAGCAGATTTAGTTTTACCCCAAGTCGATTGGCCTCTTTTTACCCCTTGATTGACCTATTTTTATCCCTCGATTGACCTCTTTTTACCCCAAAAGGGTAAAAAGACAAAGACTATAAAAAGAATGAGATTTATAGGAGGAGAGAGTGTGAGATGATGGTGTGAGGAAATGGAGGTTGAAGGGATATTTATAGGGGGAATGGTAACATAGGTTTTATATGCACTAAATGCAGTTAAAAAATGTGTAAAAACGTGTATAATTGGTGTAAAATCAAGGTTGAATAACTGACCATCGTCCAAAAAACGTGTTCTTAAGCTCAGACCACCGGCCACAGCAGCATGAGTTAACTCACACCACCGGTCAGAGGTGTGTGACTTAAGTCATGCAGTTATAACTAGCGTGAGTTAAATCACGCATCGTGACTTAACTCACGTATGGGCATTTTGGTATTTTCAGTTGGGAGCGAGCAATTTCTTTTGAGTAAAGAGCATATTCTTACATAAAAAATTGCATAAGTTTTAGGCTAGAGCCTGAGCAACTGCTCAAGCTAGCTGAGCCTTGGCTCCACCCATGGCCATCATGTTGCCTATAAGATTGTCCGTAAAATAACAAGTTTTTTATTTTTTATTTTTATTTCGATTCTCCCCCTCCATCACCATCAATCTTAAGTCTTTGAGACGAGAAAACAAGTGGTGGTGTCATGAGGTTGTTAACCTCCATGCTTGAATCAGTGAAAGAAAACGAGCACAATCATGTTGGATGGAATAATTGTAACGATCATTGTATGCAATCATCAATAAATTGTATTCAATCACCGATCACAAGCAGTTATGATAATGCAATTATGATCATCGTTGTTGTGCCCTAATAAAACTAACTCTCGGATACCCTCGGACACAAAACTTTGTCCATTCTACTAAAACTACACATATGAATGATTGTGATTTGTTGAAGGTGTATAGAAATTGATCTCTTAGAAAAAAGATAGAATTATTGTTTTATTTTTAAAAGACTTATAATATCTTTTTTTCATATGAGATTTATTGATTATCAAACTATTCAATGTAAGTCAAAATAACTGAAAGATATGTATTCTTACAAATAAAAAAGTAAATATAAAGATACATAGATGATAATTAAGTATTCTACTAGTATTGATAACGGTCGTACATATGATTTTTTTTTGTTTGAAAGGATCATATATATGGTTAAACGGTCCGCTAATACGTGATTTGATTCAAATATGAAATTTTATCATTAGTAAGCAATACGTAAATTCTGCTATTTATTACTACTGTAAAGTTAAATATTTTTATTTGACCTTGTATGAAGTTTGTCTTTTATAATATAATTTTTCTAGCACCAAAAGATAGGATGAGTCACAAAACCAAAAAAAGTAGTTCATTCACAAATGAAGCAATCAATTATTTATTAGAAGAGCATAGAAATGGTAAGATAGAAATGTGACGAATCGATAGGACCAAAAATGAAACATGAAAACTGGATGTGGCCAGCATAATTATTCTGAGGAGGACAAAAAAGAGCAAAGGTGTGACGCGGATTTCACCACCGATCCTTTTCTACCAACTTAGCCAATTAGGTAACTGCAAAAAATTCCAAGCTTCTTGGTGCTGATAGCAATCCCATCCCCACTTGGTGGATGTTTGAAATACTATGTATACGATAAAATTAAGATGGTGATTTGTTGAAGATACATTTAATTTTTTTCTAGAATTATGGTAGCTAACCGTAATTTAATCGAATTTACCGCAAATTTAAACATGCACTATTATGAATCACTACCATCATTACCACAAATAGTCACACAAATGTCACGTAGTCTATATGATCGCCTAATACACTTTTCATTTTTTTTTCTTCTCTAAGGCTTTGTTTGCGAGTTTGAAGGGGATGAGAAGAGAAGACTTTGAGGGTGGAAAATATGAGGGAAAATTGAAAAATCTTTCAAAAAATTTAAGAGTAGTTTTTTAGAGAATGATACATTAATGCATATGATTACTATATTTTTAATTTTAAAAATAATATAACAACATAGATTAAGTTTGAAGAATTCATATAAACCCTCCAAAACTTTACTCTGATACAATTTTTTAGTTCCCCCAAATGAGTAGAGTTTAGTATTATAAGAAAAGTTAACTCCCCAAAGCCCTATCCTCCCATTTTTCTCTATTTCTTCCACTTACTTATTCTTTTTTTTTTTTATCCCCCCTCAAAAAAACCCTCGAAAACAAAGCCTAAGTTACTAAAATTTACAAAAAATGAATTCACATGATTCGTTAATTTTTCACTAAATTAATTATTAGTGGTAAAACAAGTGAGAATAATTATTATTATATGAGGCCTAAAAAGTAAATGATTATAAAACAAATACTACTATTTTTCAAATTTAACTAATAAGTTGTAACAAAAAAAATTAAACAAATAAGTTGGTTCAAGTCTCATTTAACTTAATCACAGATTTTATGTTTGGATTCACTATCTAAAACCGTTGCTATGTTAAAACTCTTTAGGGAGATTTTACTGTCCATTATGGTCATATTTGTTTTGAAAGATTAGTCTCTGCAGTTTCACACGAAGAATACACAACTTACACATAAAACGAAATAAGATAAATATTAATTAGTGTCCTAAAAACATGCTTTAAAGACCTTATATAGTGAGTTTTTATGGGCACTTTTGTATTTAATGCATAACAATTAAAGTAATCAACTTTTTTAATAAATAATTTCTTAATTTAAAATCCACGAAGAACACCTTTAAGACATTAGTTAGCCAAATAAAAAAAATTGAGCTCTTGAAATTTTGTCGTCTTTAACAATTTACTTACCGGCAACCCTCATGAATGACTCTGAAGTAGATCATGTTTAACTCCCTTAGACTTTGATATATCACATAAGGGTCGGTTCATAGTCTATTTTTTTTTACAAAAAGGGTCGGTTCATAGTCTATGTAAGCTGAACTACTGCACATGTCCTAAAAATTTGTCATGATTAAATAATAGTCATCTGACCTAAAAATTGACAAATTCAAAGAATTTAATCTTACCATTCACTTACAGAATTTTATTTAAAGATAAAACAAAACTTTGTATAAGACCAATCCACCAAAATTAATATTTAAAAAAATCAAATCTAACTTTAAGAAATATACTCCAAAATTCTAAATCAATATCACGAGACTAATCTAAGAGGGTCGAATGGATTAGACCATTTTAGAGAGATCTCTCACCAATTTGATCTAGTCCTCTTACTGTTTGGATTTTTGTTTATTGCAAGTTGTCAAGCAAATTCCCACCTGGGGTCTACCAGAAAAGGAGTCAACATGACGTTGCCGCACTTCCTCATGTTTAACCTTTTTTAGATTCCTTTTCATGCGTAATTCACTACCAGAGCAGAGCTTCTCGGTTCCATAGAAAACAAAATTGATGAGTTTTCATAAAAAAAGAAAAACATAGTCGTTTGGATTTTTTTTTAAAAAGCTAAATTAGCCCACTTAAATTGGCACCGGAGATAATCGAATCTTAGACCTCAAGGAGGAGCACACTCCCAAATTCCAAAGCAATACTACTAGACTAACCCAAGTGAGTTTAATCGTTTGGGTTCTTAATGTAAACTCATATAACAAATATCAATAATAACAATTTTTTAATGTATCAAAATTCCAAAACAGTTTATGATTATGTATTTCGTTAGTCTAAATAGTCATAGCCTTAAAATAGTTCTTCAATACTAACATTAACTTTTTTTAATACAAAGACTGACAATAAATACTTGTAGTGACTGATATGATATTAAATAAGTATATTAAAGGAACATTATGATAATTAATATAAAGGTGTAACAACTAAGAAAAGCCATTGATATGATAATTTAAAGAGTAAATCTAAACTGATTAAACTATGTGTTTGGTAAATTGTTGAGATATCAATTTTAAATTTTTTTTATTTAGTTTAAAATTATAAAATAGAAATAGAAAAATAATAGGTGAGGTGGATTTTTTTTGTGTGTGAAGCAAATAGGGAAAGTGGATTGATGTTGGTAGCTGTGTTTTATTTCTGGGATGAATATAAAAAATTCCCACCAATTTAAGCATGAGAATAAAAAGTTGTGTTTGGAGTTATTCTTGGGAATAAATATTACATGGAAACATTTTTTTTTAACTTGTACCAAATATAAGAATGTTATATTTCCAAATTCATTTTCTTTTCTCATGAATGTTTGTGCAAAATTTAAAACAAACATATCATTAGTCGTGTTATCTTTTTTTGACAAAATTAGTCGTGTTATCTTAAAATTTATTGTAGTTTCATTTATTATATATTATTGTTCTCAATATATCTTATGTATTTGTTTAATTTCATCATGTTCAACACCCTTATCATAGTCATGATTGAGCCAAACTGGTTTGGTCTTCTCATATTTCTCCTTTTTTTATTTGCTTGAAAAATTTCCACACTCATATGCCCACTAATGACACTTTTAAAAAAAAAATGTGGGTGTATTGTTGTATCAATTTGCAGCCTATGCAGCAGATAGAAGAATATTCTAACAATTTGTTTTTTTAGTACATGTTTTGTATGGATCTTTGGAGTTGGCTTAGTTCTATTTTGAACGTATCAATTGATTTTTCCTCTCTTCAATTAATTTTCGGAGTTTGCATAAATATTTGGAGTCCGCAGGTTAAAGTATTTTAATGATGGCAATCATCAACACTCTTTGGGTGATCTAGTTTTGTAGAAATTATGTCAAATTCAACAACAAATTTATTTCTATAAGATCGGTTGTATATATGACCTCTGCTTCTACTTTTTTAATAGAATTTTGAAAAAAAAAATATTTTCTACAATTCATGAATAAACTTGTCGTCATCCTCGAAAAACTCCTTATATTTAGGGACTATGTTATGTAATTCGAGGTTGCTTTGCTTTATATCATGACATCTCTCATGCTTTCTGTTATCGAAGAACTCGTCGAAGTTTATAAATTGATGACGAATTGGTGAGATTGAAAATATCAAATCAATACAAGTAAATCTATCAATGATGTAGTAGTTTTTACACTTTGTTATTTATGTTAGTTTTCGACAACGAAATTTGATTGCGTAGTACAATATTTATTATTTGAAATAGCTAAATATAAATAGATTCCAAGCAAATCAAGATTTTTTTTTTTTGGATAGCAAGGGCTGCCCCATGTTCTTAAAGGGATCTGCCCTTGTAAAATATGCTTCATTGATCATGCAAAAGTGTCTTTGACCCGGTCATTATTCATTGATTTACTAGAGCATCAGGGGGGAGCTTACTCCGCACACAATCCCGAGATTGCAGGTTTGTGGTGTGTTGTGTTTCTTTGCAGGTATAGGTATAGTGCTCACATGATTTCTTTCTTTCTTTTTAAAAATATGTTAATTTCTAAGTTGACAAATTTACGAAGATGTTACATCATCAAAATTAACTATTTTTTTTTGTTTAAAATTGGTCAAAACATATATAGAGGACTACTAAAAACAAAGGAGAGTAAAAAAAAATTCTTGAAGGAGCAAAAGAGAGTAAAGTTAAATTGTCAAAATTGCTCTTTTAAAACCGGTGGGGATTGAGTATTAACATCCATTGTAAAATTATTGACTCGTACATATGAGTTTCACTTGATGGCTCAAAATGTGAAACTCCCTTGTACTTCAACAAACAGACTTTCAAAACTTTCAATCTTGTCTTGCTTCTATACAATTATGAAGGACAATATAGAGCCCATAAATGTTGTTTATCGTCACAACAATTCAGAATAATAATAATTATAAGGAGACTAATAATTTTGGAAAGTTGCAAGAAAATGTGATATGATGCACCTTTGACAGAGACAATGTGGCAAGGGAGGACGAGGTAGTTCACGTGGCCATGTTTGCCCAAAAATGACACAACATCAATACTAGGTAGGAGATACAGAATATTTGATTAATGACGTCTTTAATATTGCCAGAATTGTGAGTTCCCCTCAACTCGAAACTTTGCAATTTGTATTTCACTGCAGCTCCCAAACACCTGACTTGGGGGGTCAAACTAATTTTGTATGAAACTTCATCATGCATGCTATGCTGACTCATGGAATGTCTCTTCCACGTGCTTTTTTATTCAATGTCCAACTGCTCATCAATCAAGTTTGGTATTAAACGATTCTTGTTAATAATAGTACTTTTGTTTGGTGAGCAAATGATGCTTCAATTCAATATAAGGTAAGGAAAACTTTCGAATTCAAACAAGGGTAATGCTAAACTATGCTTCCACGACATTGGTTAATGAAAACAAAAAAAGAAATTTTAATTTGAAAAATACATTTTTTTGACTTTTGAAAAATTGATTATACAATTTTCAATGTTATATTTACTATATTTGCTTCCTTAACTAGTGCCTCTAGGGCACCAGTTAACATTTCCCTTCAAATAATGCTTATAAAAGTACGAGTCTTGTTAACTTGTATCCTAATGGCACAATGTAAAATACTAAATATAAAAATTTAATCTTATAAATTGTGTATTCATAATCTTAAAAGCCTAAAAGCTTATCTTGGTCCGTTTGGTTCACAAGATAGGATAGAGATAGAATATGATATAAAACTTGATAAGGATAGGAAATGATATAGACAAAATAAACATTTATCCTATCAAGTGTTTGATGCACACATGATAACAAACATAATATCATATATATCACAATTAAATGACAAAATTAGTCCTGTAATTAATTATATGTTTTAACTTTTTTAATTAAATACAATTAAATTATTATTAATTGTCAATCATCTTCCTTTTTTCCTTCAAAAAATCATCTTCCTATTTCTTAGGGGTGTCGTCATCTTCAATTCCAGAAATCAATTAAAAAAAATCATGGCTTCTTGAATTAAAAAAAAAATTCGTTTGCAATCTTCTTCCTTTACAAAGTTATATCAAAGCTCATTTACATAACTCCGACCTGTTTCATCTCTTTTCAAATTTGACAAGAATAGAAAATAGATAATCAATAAAGAAACAAACAAAAAATTAAACAAATGGAAAAAAAAAAGTGATTGTAGTGTGAAATTGGGAATAGATTTGTGACAAATAGAAGAGATGGTGTTGAAGAGTTATGGAAGAAGGTAGATGTCGATGGATGGAGATCAGAGAGAACATGAGCCATGAATTGAGAGGGAAAAATAAGAATTTTAATGTTAATCATGATAGGATAACTCTAACCCACCAAAAACTAAGCATAAAAATAGCAAAGGTTGAGTAGGATATGATTAGAAATAGCTTTCAGTTATCCTTTCCTATTGACACATCAAACAGAAGATTGAAACATGATATGATAGTATTATCATATCTTGTCTTCTTATCATGTGCATCAAACGAGGCCTAAATGTAATATTTATTTTTGAATTCTATTTTTAGATCCTCATTATAAGACTTCTAAGTTCTAGCTCCAACCCACATAGTAGGGGGGTAAAAAAGTCCACACGATTAAGAAAATTGCTCCATTGTAGCCAACTATCGTTGGAGGTTTTTTTTAAAAAAAATGTATATGTGAACGGTAGTTAACTACCGTCTGAAAAATCGAACAGTAGTTAACTATTGTTGGATATACAACATCCATTTTCATGTGTTTTTAAGCAAAACTTGTTGTGAGAAAATCATTTTCCAAGTTTAAAAGGCTCATATTCATATAAGCCCACAAATAAAATAAAATGGAAATTTTACTAAGTACCCCTACATCTTTTCCTTCACCCCTACAAACAAAACAAACTGTCAATTTTACCCTTTATTATTTATTCTCACTTTCAATCTTTTCGTATAGTTCACCCCCACAATTTTCCAAAAAACTTCATTTAACATTTCCGGATTAAAAACAATTTTGGAAAACATAATCTATACTTTTCTAGTTTGTTTTA
>Ga0315913_1007598_pt1 | contig 12956 bp, 11 predicted proteins | sample MpolsnodulesMG_FD_207736 | JGI IMG/M metagenome (GOLD analysis project Ga0315913, IMG submission 207736) | Medicago polymorpha root nodule microbial communities from Los Angeles, California, United States - small nodules | ecosystem: Host-associated > Plants > Roots > Nodule | place: USA... | reverse complement strand
GACCCTTTGAAAATAGGTTTGGTTAGCAGGTTGGTTTACCAATGCTGCCTACTGGTTGTGTTTCTGCCAAGTATTAGGTTGCTGGTCTTTTAAGTAGGAGCATATGCCTTTTTGTAAATTCTGGTGCTGCTTGGTTTTGATTTTCGGTTTGTGCTAATCGTTCTTGTAATCAAGCTGCATACTCTCTGTTTTGAATGCAATGGAGAAAGGGAGAAACAAACAGTGTTAACAGTCTGTCAAAAAACAAACAGTGTTAACAGGGAAGGGTAGTTTTTGTTCATTTGATGAAAATTTAAGGGAGGTCAATGTCTATTTTAAAACTAGAGGGGGTGTAGGTTGCATTTAGATAAACCTCAGGGGAGGTAGTTGTAATTTTTCCTAAAATATAAGTTGTATACTTTAAATTTTAAATTATAAAAGGAATTGCAGTCACTCTACCGTCGGAGATGAAAATGCAATTGATTGAACTTTATATCATACATTGTTTGTGATTTTTTGTATCTTTAATCGTTGTGTTTGCTACCACTTTTCAACACTCTCTCTAGCACTCACTCTTTCATTGGATGAAATCAATGTATGTCCCACTACTTTGTGTGAGTTCAATTTTCAAAGTGTAGACCCACAATAATTTAAATCAATAAGAGAGTGTTCAAAAGAGAGTGTTGCTAGCGTTACTCTATCACAGATTAAATCATTGAAATTTGGAGGATGTTGATTTTATAAGTTTACCTTTAGGAGATAGGAATAATTTATATTTTCATCATATTGGTTGAAAAAAATTGTAAAATAGTTAAGAGTATACCAATAAAGAAATAATTAATGCATCAAAGTTTCAGTGGAGTTTTATAAAAAGAGAATGTGAATTTTCAAGAGATTATATATCTAAGAAGTAAAGAGGGAGTATTACTCACATTTTGGAGTGTTCTTGTATCTTCTATTTAAGATTCTTCCTCATGAGAGTTTATTTTTGGCATGTACTCTATAATTTTTCCCCAATAATTCAAGGTAAGGATTACTTTACCATAATTGATTATTTTTTTAAGGGTTAAATAAATTTTTGTTCCCACAGAAGTTTTAAAATTTTGCTTTTTAGTTCTCTAAAATTTTGTTTTCATGTATTTTTTTGCGTAACTATTAAGATTAAATATTCAAGTACCGTAGAATCATGCAAAAGACCAAAACTCAAAATCAATAACTTTTTTTTAATACTCCTCCATTCTCATTCTCAATATAGGATTTGAACAGAGAACACATATAAAAGTAGAAACAAAATCATATGAACACTAGTGCAACATTCTGCATAATTGATTGAGTTTGGTACAACAAACAAAACCTTTTTGTTTTGTTTTTAGGAAGATGTTAACGAGTGTTTTGGGGGCACTAGTTAAGATCTTTAAAAGGTAACTTTTTTTGAAAAGTTATGTAATAAATGTATTGAAAATTAAAATATTAACTTTTTTTGTGTAATAATTTCTCCTTTTGAAATACTTAAATAGTGTTTCGAGGACACTCGTTAACGAGACCCTTGTTTTGATTTCGATTTCTCTAACAACATTGATGTCTTGTACTATTAACATATCTCAAGGAATCGACATCAACACTGTTTGCATATTTGAGATAGTTCATCATTAATCAAAATAAGGTACATATAAGGAATAATCATTATGACAGTTCCAATAAACTTACGAATTTAAGCACTCAATTAGTATGAATGACCTTCTCTTTGTGAGGTTGTGACTTTCTATTGGCCCCATAATGTTGGTGTACCTTTCAATTTCATTTCATAGACATCTTAGATTAGTGTTAATGATTGTATGTAGTGGTTAATCAGCTTGACCCACAAGGCCTGTGTTTCAGCTTGATGAAGTGTGGTTGGTAAAAGTGTAAGCTTAGAATTAGAGACTTGGCAGATCTTCCCCGTTCATTAAGGTTCAATCATGGAAATTAAGTGAAAATAAGATTTTCTATTTCCATTAGAATAACAATGAGTTCATGACTAGCCATCAAGATATTTTAAAATTGCATCTTCCTCAACTCTTTGATAATCGAATATGCGAGTCACATCTCTTAAATACACGCACTTTTATTAGATGGGAGACTAACAACACACAATTGAATTCCAATAATTGTGAGTTTACCTTGTTATCAACTAACAAAATATGTCGTCTAACTCTATTGTCAAGATTTTTTTTTGAAACTTGCTCAAAAAAAAAAAGATTTTTTTGAAACAAAAGATCCATTGGTGTCACGTCATTTTTCGGAGATCGTAGCTATTTAGTTAGCATAGTCTCACTATTTTTATCCACGACTTGAACTTTTAATTTTTTAAAGGAAAATGGGAAAAAGTTCAAATAAACCATTTTTTAAAAGATTAAGTGTTAGGGGGTTGGTTACATAAAGGGAAGGTATTAGCACCATTTATGTTCGTAGTACTCTATGAGAACCTCTTGATTTTATTTAACTTTTTGTGCTTAAACTTACTTGCTTTAAAAAGAAATTAGAGTGGTGATTACATGAAAGAAAAAGAAGGTTTTTTATTTACATTGAACTTACTTTGCCTACGTACCCGTGAGGGATCAAAACCTCGTAGTTTGAGGTAAAAATTGACGTTTGATTGGTTTTGTGTTTTTTATTAGTTTTGAAAAAGGTTTTAAAATGAAAAGCCAAATGGCAAAATAAGCTTGTATGTATTTTTTTTAATATTAAAAGGAAAATTACTCAAAATAAAATTAAATTGATTAACATTTGATTAAGGAAATAAAAAATAAAAAGGGATCGCTTGATTGAAAATCAAGGTTTATTATAAAATATTTTTGTGATTTTTGTTATTTGAATGTTTTTGTTGTTTTGGAATAGTAAATAAAAAATAAACTAACAGAGCAATAAAAATAAAAGCGTGTGGATTTTTGTAGTGACGTTGGATCACCACAAAATCGCTAATATAATTTTTTTGAATTTTTGGATATATATAAAGCGGTAAAGAAATAAAAGGACACACACGCACGCACACTTTTCTCATTTATATTGTTTACATTGAACCTAGATACATTCTAATTGCTAGAAAATAAATGACGATAACTAATATGATAATAATAAATAGAAATAAAATGAAACGCAAAAAATGCTGAAAAGCAAGAAAATAAAAGAAACTAAGAGAGAAGGACGACCGAAGGAACAAAATTCCGAAGGGACAGAAAAAGAGGGAGAAGAAAAGAATAGCTCGTCAACATAAGCTAAAGAAGGGAGACGAGAGAAAAGTTCTTTGACAACTCAAGAAAACTTTTGGTGTGTCTTGAATTGTGGAATGAGAGCTCTATTTATAGGTTCAAAGGTTGATGAAATTGGAAGTTAGAGACCGTGTTTGATTAATGGACTTGATGGTGATTTGTGGAATGGAACGCGTTTTGACTTGAAATGGAAAAAAAAAAGGATGACTTTGGTGATTGCCTATGATTGTGGGGTGAGAAAGAAAATAAAGAAAGAAAAAATTGGACCTCGGACACTTTGGATTTTTGGACTCATTGACACTTTGCTTTTTTTTTTGGCACTAATTAATTTAAAAGTAATGAAAAATAAAATAAACCTAATACGAAATAAAAACAAATTAAAAGATGGAAAATAAAAGGTAAGATAAAACTAAAAAACTAATAAATAATAAAATAGAAAAAGTGAGAAGAGGGCCCGAAATCGGTACAAAAAGGTATTTTAAAATACCTCTTTGCCGAATTTTTCTCTGAAAAGACAAAGAATATTCCGGGTCAGAGACTGTATGAATGTAGGATCTTGGGTCAAAAATTGGGGTATGACAGATGCCCCTATTTAAGTTTCTTCGTCCGGAGATTTGAAGATGGAATCTTTGATTTGATGGGTCGAAGAGACTTAAATACAGAGTACGCCATTTTTGACCTAAGGTGCTATGAATTTCTCATGATGCAAGTATGAATGCAGGACGACAAAGATGATTTGACTGGGATGAGAAACAACAATGGGATACCCAAACTCGTTGAAGAAAAAGGGATCCAACTCCACTTGGAGGAATGTAGCTTCACTGGGGAAAATGATTGTCTACTACCTATATGATAGTTGTTTGAAGACAAATGATAGGTTTTACCTACTACTAGGATTGATAGCTGTATGAAGGTAAAATGAAAGAGACGCCGCCTACTATCTGTAAGATAGCTGTATGAAGACAGATGACATGTATTACCTACTACCCGTATGATAGCCGTTTGAAGGTAAAATGAAAGAAGACATCGTCTACTATCTGTAAGATAGTTGTATGAAGACAGATGACATATATGTTGTCTATTATCTGTAAGATAGCTGTATGAAGGCAAATGAATGAGAAATCCTTTGACCAGACACACTTGGGATGACACTTGTGAGAGAATGAATATGTATTTGCAAGCTGTTCGTTGGTTGGAACTTGCCACTTGACACATGATAAAGGTAAATTCAAGTTGTCCATTGTTTAGGACTGACCACTTGAAACAAGATAAAAGGTACCGACCACTTGAAACATGATAAAAAGTAAACTCAAGTTGTCCATTGTATAGGACTTGCCACTTGAAACATGATAAAGGTAGACTCAAGTTGTCCGTTGTTAAGGAATTACCACTTGAAACAAGATAAAAGGTATACTCAAGCTGTCCGTTGTTTAGGACTTGCCATTTGAAACGAGATAAAAGGTAGACTCAAGCTGTCCGTTGTTTAGGACTTGCCACTTGAAACAAGATAAAAGGTAAACTCAAGCTGTCCGTTGTTTAGGACTTGCCACTTGAAATGATGGATTAGTGACATCTCCTGATAGGTTTTACCTACTATCAGGATTGATAGTTGTATGAAGGTAAAATGAAAGAGACACTGCCTACTATCTGTAAGATAGTTGTATGAAGACAGATGACATGTATTACCTACTGCCCGTATGATAGCCGTATGAAGGTAAAATGAAAGAAGACATTGTCTACTATCTGTAAGATAGTTGTATGAAGACAGATGACAGAGATGTTGTCTACTATCTGTAAGATAATTGTATGAAGACAAATGAATGAGAAATCCTTTGACCAGACACACTTGGGATGACACTTGTGAGAGAATGAATATGTATTTTCAAGCTGTTCGTTGGTTGGAACTTGCCACTTGACACATGATAAAGGTAAATTCAAGTTGTCCATTGTTTGGGACTGACCACTTGAAACATGATAAAAGGTAAACTTAAGTTGTCCATTTTTTAGGACTGACCACTTGAAACATGATAAAAGGTAAACTCAAGTTGTCCATTGTATAGGACTTGCCACTTGAAACGTGATAAAGGTAGACTCAAGCTGTCCGTTGTTTAGAAATTATCACTTGAAACAAGATAAAAGGTAGACTCAAGTTGTCCGTTGTTTAGGACTTGCCACTTGAAACAAGATAAAAGATAAACTCAAGTTGTCCGTTGTTTAGGACTTGCCACTTGAAATGATGGACTAATGACATCTCTTGACCAGACACACTGGGATGACACTTTTGAAATGGCTCAAATTGTTCGTTTGTTGAAACTTGCCACTTGTAATGATTGATTAGTGACATCTCTTGACCAGACACACTAGGGATGACACTTTTGATGAAAATGAGGATTACAAGTTGTTCTTTTGTTAGAACTTGCCACTTGGCACAATGATGAGTGAGGACCGAACTGAAGGGATACGACCAAACGAGACTCTGGGTGACTGATGCAACTATGTGTGAATTGATGTTGTGTATATGTTGTGTATGCTTGAATGTATGAATACGTGAAAGTATTAATGTATGATTGTGTGAATGTAACTCGTATGGATGTATGTATAACTTTTTATGACTGTACAATTGTATATGACAGGTGAACTCGATGAGACGAGACAAGACAGATAAGCTGGGAAGTGGACCAACATCGCAGTACCAACACTCGACAAACTTCCTCGGAGATGATATTATTGTGAACAAATCGAGCCGTTGACGGGGTAAAGCCCGACACATGGTAGCAACTGGTGGACAAATAGACATTTCCTGGGAGAAATCCATTGTTTAACCAAAAGTCTGAAAGAAGTCGCCATTTGTAAATCGGCACAGAGTGTTCTTCCATCAGCACGCTTGAGCAGTCATGCTTTTTTGTTTTATTTTCCTTTTGAAAAATCCCTAACTTTTGCCTGGACCGCCCTTTCGGGTTTTCAGTCCACCGGGAGATATTCCTTTTTTATGCCCCGAATTTTTGTCTGGACCGCCCTTTTGGGTTTTCAGTCCACCGGGACACTCTTTATTGCCTAAGCCGCCTTTTTAGGTTTTCAGCTTAGCGAACTCCTTTTTTTTTTGTATTTCTGGATTGTAACAGCATCTTGCTCAAAGTAAAGTTCATTTCCATAGTGCTTAGCCATGTTTCTCTTTCGGAATGTAACCGTTGTCGAAGCGGGTGCTGATGTACGCTTCACCTACTCACGAGTTCAAAGAGAGTGTGTTTGTGGTTCACACTTTTCAAAAGATGTAAAAAAGTTTTGTATTTTGAAATTTTTTGCTTTAAGTATTGCCATAAAAAATAGAAGAAATTTTACAAATAGAATAAATGAGAGTTCCAAATAAATGGGCACAAGCTCAAATTTGATGAATTGAGTGGTGACCTGCCAATGACATGACTCCACGGATCTTTGAAATTTTTTGGAAAATGGTAAATATATTGGAAGGTACATTGAACACAATAACCGTTATTCTCCCTAACAACTTTGAATGCCCTTGTTCCGAGTCTTTGATCTGCAGATGCTTCGAATCGGAGGTCCTTTTAGCAGTTGAGGTGCCCCAAGTGGATTGCGCTGACTAATGCAGTTACTTTGTCATGATCCTTAACTTTTGCATAAATCGCCCTTTCGGGTTTTCAATCTATCAGGATCATCATTTTCGTTCATGTATTTAATTTTTGCTTGGACCGCCCTTTCGGGTTTTTAGTCCACCGAGACGCTCATTTTTGTTTAAGCTGCCTTTTCAGATTTGCGACTTATCAAGCTTTTTAATTTTGACAGAGTATTTCTTGACTGCACCGGCATTCACAGGACGTGTGTGTTTGTCACCATCCATAGTTGTAAAAGTCATTGCACATGAGCTTTCATAGTTAGGCGTTCACTTGCCCCTAGAGTCTGGTTGGAAGGATAATACCTTTTTGGGCACAAAATCTCCTTCTTGAAATTCATGGGGATGAACCTTCTTGTAGGAAGTTTGTTTCAACCTCTTTTGATATAGTTGTACAAGGTCGTCATACATTTAAATTCGATCAAGCTTGGATTCCAGCAGAACTCCTATTGACGGAGCTTCGACCTCCACAAGAAGCATGGCCTTCATGATGTATGTTAATGAAAGAGGGAGTTGCCCCTATTGAAGTGTGTCCTGAAGTATAATACTCATGAAGTGCAGATGGTAGCATCTCGTGCCAGTCTTTGTAAATGAAAGCCATCTTCTGGACAATCTTCTTTTATATTATTTTTGTAGCTTTGACAGCTAAGATGCTCCAGCAGGCGAGAGATCTTGTCGGGAATCTCTTCATTCTCATCTTCTTCATCTTCGGACACATGGAATTCAAAGTCGAGAGAGAGCATATGGTTAATGTGTTCAACGGGCTTATCAATGTTTAATATGCATATATGATTGATTTTAGAAAGTGAATGATTGTATGCAGACATTTGGAAAAGATTATTCATTTAAGGTTCTTTATATTACCATTTTTCCAGAAAAAGCACAAAATAAAAACAAAGTCGGGATCAAAACGATTTTTTTTTTAATGATGACAATTCATAAAGCAAAGAGCCCTACACAAGTTCACTTTCATCTCGGGCAGGACGAAAGGATTTTTTTTGAAAAATAGAAAACAACAAACACATATTATTTGAAACAAAAGAGTAATGGAAGAAACATCAACATCGACCCAATTGCGGCTAGACATTCGGATTCAAATCTTTGAAAGACAGGATGTTGGCTTTGAATTAGCTTCTAAGCTTCGGTTTTCAAAGAGAAACAATGGTCAACATTATGACCTGGCGCCCCTTGATGGAAGGCACAAAATAGGTCAAGTCTCCACCGAGCCGGCAATTTCTACGGCGCTGGGGGAGGTGGCTTGGTATGAACAAGGTTCTCCTTGAGCAAGGTGAGAAGCAGCTCCGCGTACCTTACAGGGATTGGATCAAACTATGGTACCCTCTGAACATGATTATGCGGGGCGAGTCGTGGGGGAGCCTGTTGTCGAGGCTATTGTTGATATTGTCGCTGATATTGTTGAAACTGGGGTTGATAACCCGGATTTTGAACAGCATTGGTGGCGGGCATAACAACAGCGAAATGTTGATAACCCGGATACTGTTGTTGAGGCCTTTGCTGGAAATGCGACTGATTCTGTGCAGCCACCAGTGAAACTACCAGGAGATTCAGTTTCTCTAACTTGCTCTGCGGTGTTGTCACCTCTTTATGAAGCTCATGGAACTCTTGCTTGATCTTATCCATTTGCTTTTTCTTGTTTGCCCGAGTGTTGTATACGCGAATTGGTTTCAGACGAGGACGTCGGGACACTTTGAGACGGATTTGACCTTTTTTGAAAAAGACAACTTTATGAGACTCGGATTTGAAACTTACAAATGCAAAATGTTGGATGATGCTTATGCAAAGATAGACACATTTTTTATCGAAGGACTTATCAAAGTAATTGTAAACATCATAAGGAACATTGTTTCATTTGTTAATTTGAAATATTACAAACAGTTCCTTTAAGAGCGAAAGTAAAGTCAAGGAAGAAGACCCCAACAAAAGCTAAGGTCGAATTAAGACTTTTGAAGATGTATTTCTTTGATGTTCCTTTTTACAAGGTCCACACCTCTGATGTTTACAAAAACTTATATAAATCCTTCGATATTTGATGGAAAAATTATTTATGAATGAATGCATGTATGCATGATTTATACTACACAAACGGTGAAATCATGGTGTGGTTTTAGGTCCATAATGTTGGAGCCAAGGGTAAACACGCCATTTGGTAAGGATTATGGTTTTATTTGCACTTGTATCACAGGTTCTACCAAGTTCCCAAAGTTGTCAACCGCTTTCGAACATTGTCGGATTACAGGACTGACTCTTGGTCCAACAACGTTCGCAAGAAAGTCTCGTTTGGGTGTAGTATCGCGTATCAACTAAGTCAAGACTGCTCTTGGTTAGCCAGCACACTACGTCCTAAAAAGGCCAAAATGGGTTAAAGGTAACTCTAAAGGTTCTCAACTTCGACGAACTTTCAAAAATAATAACGCCGATCACAGCTGCTCATGATGACATAATATTACTTTTGAGAGACCTCCGTTGAGTGGGGTTATATCACATGCACGCATAGCGCATGACCGCTCCTGGTATGACACTAAGATTGTATCCTGTCCTATCTTATATTTCACTCAAGCCCGGGTGTAGGACTTATTATCTCACCACTCACGTTAAGAAAGAAGAAGGGAGAACATATATACTCGTATTTCCATCTTTTATTTGATTCTATTTTTTAAGCAAGTTATAGCAGAAAATTTAAATAAGGCCAAGTTGGGCTCAGCTCTCTTAGGGGGGAATCCCCAGTGAAGTCGTCATTTCTGTCTCGTCATTTTTCGGAGATCGTAGCTATTTGGTTAGCATAGACTCACTATTTTTATTCACGACTTGAACTTTTAATTTTTTAAAGGAAAATGGGAAAAAGTTCAAATAAACCATTTTTTAAAAGATTAAGGGTTCGGGGGTTGGTTACTTAAAGGGAAGGTACTAGCACCATTTATGTTCGTAGTACTCTACGAGAATCTCTTGATTTTATTTAACTTTTTGTGCTTCAACTTACTTGCTTTAAAAAGAAATTAGAGTAGTGATTAAATGAAAGAAAAAGAAGGTTTTTTATTTACATTTTTTATGATTTGGAAGAACGGGTGTCCTTTGTCTACGTATCCGTGAGAGATCAAACCTTGTAGTTCGGGGTAAAAATTGACGTTTGATTGGTTTTGTGTTTTTTATTAGTTTTGAAAAAGGATTTAAAGTGAAAAGCCAAATGGCAAAATAAGCTTGTTTGTATTTTTTAATATTAAAAGGAAAATTACTCAAAATAAAATTAAATTGATTAACATTTGATTAAGGAAATAAAAAATAAAAAGGGCTCACTTGATTGAAAATCAAGGTTTATTATGAAAATATTTTTGTGATTTTTGTTATTTGAATGTTTTTGTTGTCTTGGAATAATAAATAAAAATTAAACTAACGAAGCAATAAAAATAAAACCGTGTGGATTTTTGTAGTGACGATGGATCACCACAAAATCGCTAATATAATTTTTTTGAATTTTTCGATATATATAAAGCGGTAAAGAAATAAAAGGACACACACGCACACACACTTTTCTCATTTATATTGTTTACATTGAACCTAGATACATTCTAATTGCTGGAAAATAAATGACAATAACTAATATGATAATAATAAATGGAAATAAAATGAAACGCAAAAAATGCTAAAAAGTAAAAAAATAAAAGAAACTAAGAGAGGGACAACCGAAGGGACAAAATTCCGAAGGGACAGAAAAAGAGGGAGAAGAAAAGAATAGATCGTCAACACAAGCTAAAGGAGGGAGAAGAGATAAAAGTTCTTTGACAACTCAAGAGAACTTTCAGTGTGTCTTTAAGTGTGGAATGATAGCTCTATTTATAAGTTCAAAGGTTGATGAAATTGGAAGTTAGAGACCGCGTTTGATTAATGGACTTGATGGTGATTTATGGAATGGAATGCGTTTTGGCTTGAAATGGAAAGAAAAAAGGATGACTTTGGTGATTGCCCATGATTGTGGCGTGGGAAAGAAAATAAAGAAAGAAAAAATTGGACCTCGGACACTTTGGATTTTTGGACTCATTGACACTTTGTTTTTTTTTTTGCACTAATTAATTAAAAAGAAATGAAAAATAAAATAAACCTAATACGAAATAAAAACAAATTAAAAGATGGAAAATAAAAGGTAAGATAAAACTAAAAAAACTAATAAATAATAAAATAGAAAAAGTGAGAAGAGGGCCCGAAATCGGTACAAAAATGAGGTATTTTAAAACACCTCTTTGTCGAATTTTTTTCTGAAAAGACAAAGAATATTCCGGGTCAGAGACTGTATGGATGTAGGATCTTGAGTCAAAAATTGGGGTATGACAATTAGATATAGATATGTTCTCACTTCTCCATCAAGTGGAACCAAACTCTAAGAGCAATGACTATAAAAGAACTTTGGCATAGAATAATGGTTTTTGTCATGTTGATATGAATCAGATTGACAAACGGCTTTGACTTTGATAAAGGAAAGAGTTCCAACAATTTGATTATCCTTACTCTTGTCTTTTCATCATTCCTTGAGGGAATTTAATATTTGTGCAGACTGGTTAATAAAATATGAAGCAGGATTGGAGAGTGACTCAATCTCTTGAAGACGGTGTCCAACTCCTCTTTCGACTCTTCTTATTGCGACTCTATGGGGACTATCTTACTCCAGGTTTAGCTTGTCTGTTTCTTTTCTAGTCTTTGTTTTTTCCTTTCCGCTAAAAAAAGTCGATAATATAACATGATTTGAGATAGTACTAATTTAATTAGAATTTCCTTAGTCACTAAAATTATAGATCGAGACAATTTTATTCTCTTAGATTAACAAAAACTTAAGATCTCCAATGCAGGGAATATTATGACAATTTCAACAAACTTTCGAATTCATGCACACAATTAATATGGCGTTTGTCTTTGTGAGCTAGTGACTTGCTATTGGCCCTATAATGTTTTTTTTTTTTTGAAGGAATTGGCCCCATACTGTTGGTCTGCCTTTAAATTTCATAGGCATTCCAAAAACTAACATTTTATATATTAAAATAAATTCAAATATTAAACAAATTTTGTCCACAGTATCATACCCAACCAAACTTAAAGTATTTAAGAATTTACTTAGTATTAGTATTAATACTTCTTGTACTTAAAAATTCAGCAACACCAATTTGTATAATAAAAAAAAACCCATGAGAGAGATATGAGCGACTAAGAGAAACGGTAAACCTAGGGTAACCCTAGGGCAACCGTGCCAGAGCTTTTCGCTAGTGGAGAGAGGGGGAGTAAGGGGTCCAGCCAGGGTGGCAAAAATTGGGGGGGATGGGGGAGATTGGTCTGTGGTTAGGTCAAGGAAGAGGAAAGCGTCTCAACCGAAAGCAGGACGACGAGACAGGTCTAGGGATTCAGACGGTTTCGACAATGCAGTAATGGGCTGGAGGTTCGGCATTCTACGGTTTCTTCTATTGTTCTTCTTTGGTCTTCAAAGGGATTGTCAGCAACGACTCCTCCTATGGGCAACACAGGCAAATGCGCAGCAACTTCAGAGGCACGTTTGAACACAAAAGGTTCGGCACATGAACGCGTTTTTCATCAACAAGGCAACGATAACTCAGTAGCAGGTCGCAAGGTTTCCTTTTATTTCACAAACTTCCCAGAATGCCTGCCTATTTATTTATTGCGATAGCAGTTTGAGGTGTGCGGTATTGATGAGTCAATAAATTAGTGTTTTTTTTATATATTATTTGAGTTCGTTTTATTTAGATTTGATTTCGTTTTATTTAATATTATTTCCTTTTTAGAATTATTTTACTTCAATTGCAAATTATTATATTTCAGGAACAAATATTCTAAAGAATAAGTCTTGGAGCAAAAGAAAGGGGTTTGGAGCTGATTCGGGATGAAAATACGAAGATTCGGTACAAAAATACGACGTCCCCCAAGCCAGAATCCAAATGCCAAACTCATAATGCGAAAACGGAGGGTTAGTATTTGTTAATTCATCATCTCAAATATCAATTCATAATGCGAAAGCGGAGCTTTGATATTGGAACAAGTGAATTTAGACAAGGGTTGCGAAACATGAGAATAGTCTAGCAAACCTT
>Ga0315913_1007597_pt1 | contig 12958 bp, 7 predicted proteins | sample MpolsnodulesMG_FD_207736 | JGI IMG/M metagenome (GOLD analysis project Ga0315913, IMG submission 207736) | Medicago polymorpha root nodule microbial communities from Los Angeles, California, United States - small nodules | ecosystem: Host-associated > Plants > Roots > Nodule | place: USA... | reverse complement strand
ACAAAGAAGGAACTGTTATATTATATATATATATATATATATATATATATATAGAGAGAGAGAGAGAGAGAGAGGGCAACTTGAGCTTAAATCAACAGCATGGTGATGTTGAGGATGGAAGAAACGCGTTGGATTTATGTTGAGTTCATCATCTCCCCTGTTTCAAAACAGAGAAACTCTGTTTTGTATTAACCATTTTACTACTACTGCTGCTAAAAAATAGGAGAGGGGGGTAAATAGTAAAAAAAAAGATAGTGAAATAACTTTAATTTTGACTGTAGTGTAATGTAACTTACCTAAGCAAGAAGGAAGAATGGGGGGAAGAGAATGGTGAGGTTGATTCAGTTGTGTTGAAATTTTGCATATTTGTTTAGGAGAATCAGACACAAAATAGTATGTATGTTTAGGAAAACATGGTCATCTCATGATAAGCAAGTTGATGCAGAAAATGGAAATTGCAGTTTGTATGCATAAAAGGGTTTGATGATGTAACTTGTTGAACAAAGTGTTGCGTCTAAGTTCAGTAAATACTTGGTGCATTCATTTAACATAAAAAAAGTACTTTTTGTAAAAAATAAAACATAAAAAAGTAGTTGCAAAAAAATGTGTCATAAAACCCGAGTTTGATTTTGTGTATGAAAAAATTATTTTCCCTTAAGAAATTAAAGATCATGAGAGTCCCTCTCTCCAGAATCCTAGGGTAGGGTTATAGATGTGGTCGTCTTTTTATGTTATGAATTGTGAGATCTGCAAAGTACAGTGCTAGATTTGATAAAAATGGATACGAGGAAGGTTAAATAATCACTGCTATCTACCTCCCTCTCTCATGGACTCATAGTCATATAGCTGTTTGTATCATTTTGATGATAGTAAAAATTAAGGGGAAAAGATTCGGTGTATTTGATGGCTTTTGTTTCTATCTCTCTAAACCATTAATTCTCTCTCATCTAATTAATTTATTTTAATCATTTATCCAACCTTCTCTCTCATCTAAAATGAACTAAAGGCACCGAATCCTCTCCAAAAAAAAAAATTACTATTAAAGATTTGGGTCTATTTTTGAGAGTCTTTTAAAATACTTTATCTTTGTTATATTTTTCTTAAAAGATAATTTTTTTAAAAAAATCAAATGAAAAATTGATCTAATTATCAGAATAGGTTCTCGTAAAAAATCATTAAGTATTTTATCAATTTGCTACGATTTTTTTATAATAAGATTTAAAAAAAAAACACTTAAATAGAGAAGGTATTTTAAATACTTTCTCTTTAAAATCATTTTTAGAATATAGATTTTTGAAAAAAATAAATGATTTTTATTGCGCCAAAATCATATCTATGTCCTTGAATAACAAAAACACATTTTAATTTATAACAAATTAGCTCAAACTAATCATCTCCTTAACTAATAAGCTTAAAATGATTTTTATTATTTAATTTGTATCTTTCTTTCTCCTTTTTGGACTTTGTAACTTGTTGATTTGTTAGCTCAGTTGGTATGGACAATGCACAGTGATGGAGCCAAGATTATTACAAAGTCTGGGCAAAAACAAATTGCAACACATTTATAGTTGTTTACATAAGAAATTGCAAGCAAAAAATCTAAAGAAATTGCCCAATTTATAGGGGTTTATATAAGAAATTGCAAAAAATTTGGGTCGGATCCCGGGCGCGTGCCTGGGGTCGCCAGGCGGTGGAACCGCCAATAACAATGCATAATATATTCAAAGTACGGGGTTCAAACCTCGACCACCACCAAAAAAAAAAACTTGTTGATTTAACTTCTCTTTTTGCACGCCTTTATTTTATACAAAACTTGTGGGACAGATCTTATACCGGAAAGTCTAAAATCTTTGGTAATCTAATATCATTTTAGCTTCTTCTAAAAAAATAAACTTAAAAAACAAAATCAATTGTTCAGAAATTCAATATTGATGAATTTTATTAATAGTTTATAAAAAAAATTGATGTTAATTTCTTAAAGGGTTAATAGTGCTTTTCACCCCTGTAATATATGTCATTTCCGGTTTTCGCCTCTATAAAATTTTCGGTTTGATTTGCATCCTCGTAAAAAAAAAAAATTCCAAAATACCCCCTCATCCAACTCAGCAAATTCGCTTATGTGGCGCTGATTTGGCTTATTTTAATTTTGAAAAAGATTTTATAAAAATTCTGGAATAAAATTTTCGAAAAAAAAATCTGAATTTTATCTAAATTTGTATCCAGATTTTTAAAATTTTAAATTTTTTCCATAATTTTCATTTTGTAGAAAATATTTTTAAAAACTTTTTTCGAAAATTTGCTTTTTTTGTATTTTAAAAATTAAATTCAGAATTTTTTTAAAATCTTTTTAATTTCAAAACAAATCTGATTATATTTTCTAATTTTTAAAAAAATCTTATAGTTTTTTTCTTATTTTTTTAAATTTTTGAAAAAAAATTTGGCAATAAAATAAATTTCCAGATTTTTTTTAAAAAAAAAATCCGTAAAAAAAAATAATATTATTTACAAAAAATAATTTTTAAATTATTTTTTGGATTTTTTTAAAATTTTAATAATAAAATCTGATGTGGCCAATTAAAAAATAAATAATAATAAAAAGTCAAGTCGGCGCCACATAAGCGAATTTGGTGAGTTGTACAGGGGAGGGGGGTTTTCTGAAGAAAAAAAATTACGAGGTTGCAAATCTAACCGAAAATTTTATAGGGGTGAAAAACACTATTATCGCTTTCTTAAATTGTAGTTCTTATACAACTTGAAATATTGATGTCTTATTCTCAGTTGTTAGAGATATTATATATTATATGCAGAAATTAGGGTTTAAACTCGAACATCTCACTTCTTTATATTTAAAATGTGTGATATCTAATCTGTATACTATTTGGGGGAAAAAAATATTGATATCTTCAATTGCGTGCATCATTTCACACGTAAAAACTTCGTTGGTTCACCATTTTGTCGTCTTCAATTAATAGTAGGCAATGCATACGGGTAACAGTGAATATTAAGACTGATAGGATGTGTGATGAGATTGAGGACATGTAACAAGGCCAAAGATAAAAGTTTTCAATAAATGTTCTTATGGGTTCAAAAGATTAGAGTTGAGTTTTTTTTCTTTCTTTTAGATAAGCTTAGGTTAGAGTTAGTTAGTGAATAATTTATTTTTGAATACACTAATGTAAAGGTAAAATCAACAAGTTGGTAGGACAATGCATTATTATATACAGAGGTCGGGGTTCGAACCTCGGATACCCCATTTATTTAGCTTATAAGGTGAATTCTAAGCACTAGGCTATCTGACCAACAAAAAAAAATCAACAATAAATATGAAAGTTTTTTTGCCAAAAATAAATAAATTTGAATGTCAAAATCAATTTTAGAATCAAAAACTCTAACTTATAATTTCAAATATTATCAATTTTAAAGGCAAAATCAATTTAACTCAGCTAAACATTGTAGAATCGATTTTACATCTTTAGAATCGATTTAGTGTATGTGTCGTACATTGTTTGCAAAACAAAATTTGATGAAAATCACGACAAAAATTCACGTCAACGTAAAAGCGGGTATTTAGAACTTCTTAAAACATCTAATTAAATTGAAAACAAGAAACCAATTTAGTCTTTCACAATTTTCTCTATTCTTCTACATTTTCACAATTTTCCCAATTTAGTCTTTACATAGAATAAATTTAAACTAACCTTTGACATTTTATATTATGGATAAATGAGTTGATTTATTACAATGAATCAAAGATTAATTTGTTCTTATACAAATATCAAGGATTCATATGTTTTTTTTTTGTTTGAGATTAAATTAGACCTAGAGAAAATTGTGAGAACTAAATTGAATCTTTCACGGTTAAAGTAAAAATCTTTGCTTGAAAGGCACCTAATGGCTCTTGACATTGGGTTTGGTGTTTGTTTTGATCTGCATAGCAGCAGCAACATGTGTCAGAACTCGGAATCAGCAGAACGTTGTGTGTGTATCTTACGCTAATTATGTACCAAATCGGCTCAAATTGGAAAAGCGTATAAATACTGCACTTTTTCTGTATTTATTCAAACTTACTTTTCTCTTCTTCCAGGGTCAGATTGCATTTATCCTTATACTGACTTCATTTTCCCAATTTTGATTTGATGTGTCTTTAGGGTCAAGACTCAATTCTAATGTCATCAATAAATAAGGCAACCGATGCACTAAAACTACCGCATACATAGGATTCGGGAAGAGATCTCATCATTTGGTGTAGTGTATGCAACTTTATCTTCTTTTTTTTTACACAAGAGACTGTTTTTAGGACTTGAACTTGTGACCTTCCAATCACATAACAACAACTTTATGAGTTACGTCAAAGTTACCCCTCAATGTCATCAATATATATCTCCATTAAATTAAACTAAATGAGTATAAGGAGACTTATTGATTCCTGTAAAAATAAAACATATGCATGATGCAACTAGATGGCCTGACATAAAAATAAAAACGAAAAGTTTAATCGTTGTGAGTCTTCAAAAATGAAATCTTGATAAATTATTTGATAGATGGATAGGGATTTCGTAGACCAAATTGTCACCCTTAGGCTATGTTTGGATTGGTGGTGAGTGGTGGAATGGAATGAAGTGAGATGGAGCCACATTCCATTGTTTGGTTTTGTAAAAAAAAAAGGAATGGAATGGGATGTGATGGAATCCATTCCATCAAATACCATTCATTTACTCAATTTTCCATTCCCCCCATTTTGGGGCGTATCCAATGAAATAGAACACATTAATAATACACTTACAATTTTGTCCCTATTTTTTCTATTAATTTTTTTTTAAAATTCAAACAACTTCGTTATTTTTTTGTATTATCTTTTTCTATTATCGAATGGTAGTAGTAATACAACTAAACAAAAAATTGTTGTTGGATACGTTGTTTATCCATACAATGGCAAAGCTTCAATTTCGATAAAACAATATACATGCTTGTTTCTTGTAAACTTCATGTTATTATATGTTGAATGTAAGCAGTAATTTTTGGGAATTCTATCAAAACAATATGCTTGTATTTAAATTGTTTCCTGGATGCACCCAACCTTGAATAGCTTCCGAAGAAATAATTTAGACTTTTTGCTAGAAATAATTTAGGTTAGTTTACAAATCTCATGTTATTATATCCTGAAATGATGCACCTAGTAATATCGTATATCCTAAATGCATATATTTTATATCCTGAATGCATAAAGTGGTATCCATGTTTCACAATTTCATGATTTTATTTACGAGTTCATGATTAAAGTTGATTTTATGTTTTTATTCATGGATCTATATAATTATTAGGGATTTAGATTTTTGTAGTTGCAACCTTTTGTCAAAATTTCTGCAAGAACTCTTACATATCAACCATGAAGATGTTAAATAGTATTTTTTTTTTAATTGTTATTAATGTTTATTCTACATATTGATGTTTTTTAAATAAAAGGGTAAAAAACTTATAACTCATTTCGTTTCGTCGACTTTCCAAACAATGGAATGGAAAATTAGCTCCATTCCATCATAAAATATCCAAGTTGTGGAATGGTATCATTCCGTTCCATTTCGCTCTATTAGTTTTAAGTTATTCAAACAGAGCCTTGATTAATATCCAATGTGGCAAGAGTCACCTTGTATTTAACACGGGTCACACAATACTAATTAAATATAAACACAATTTTTTAACGATAATTAATGCATCAAAATACATAATTTAGTTTTAAAAGAAATGTTGCTAACTGTAACAATGGAATTTTAAATACATCTTATCTTAATAATGTAACTGTGCTTTTATTTTTTGTCAAAAATAAAAGAAACTGTACAATTTTGAAGTTTATATATACCCATCCCTACGCACCAAGCCATGAGGTAACCATGACCTTTTCACTCATCCAATTCTACATTGTTGATTACACCACCACCATAAACCTTCTCCTATTCCTATTAATTTAACACCAAATTTATATGAAAATATGCTATAGATACGATCTACACAATGGATAAATAAACTGATGTAGAACAAAAGAAGACAACACATGTGAATCCTCAAATAGAGGCATTTTCTCGTATAGGGTCATCATGGAATCGATAGTCCCTGGCTCGAGCACTCCTGTATTGAAGTCGGTGATGTAGTGTCTCAGACATCTGGTTGAAAAATTCAGCATCCCATCTCTGAATCAATAAAGGGTCTTCTGCATAGCAAATATATATCGATGTAACAGCACTCTCCACCACAACCATTGCCAATCCAACCTGAAAACAAAGTTACATATTTCATGTTCACACAAGAAAAATAACTAACTTAATGCATGTTTGAAATCACAAAGTATTTAACAAAATCACCGTGACACTAATTTCGTTGAAGCTCTAAAGTATAATTTTTACAAAAATCACGGTGGCATACCGGTGATTCTATCAAACCAACAGTCAATCCAAACATGTTTTTAAAGATTTAAGGAGATTGGAACTTACCAAAACCATACCCATGAGCATGGATGTGGAGCCAATCATAATAACTCTATCACTCCATTTAACCCACGCCCAAACACCTGCGCAAGTTCCAGTTATCAATCCACCAAAAATAGTGCCCATTAGCAGAACAGCACCTGAACAATCATATGCCACAAGTGCCTCAACCCCAGTTGATTGGAATAACTCCCATGCATCTCTAGCCGAATTGTTAAAGCTTTTACCGTTAACAGCTATCTGTAAGTGACATCATATCACCATTAACCATGTCATTGTTAGTGTAAGTTTACCAATTACATGGATCATGAAATATCAGTCCTATTACAAATCATGTTTAATGACAGACCATTAAAATCTAAATTTTAATATTTTAGCCTATATATTCTTGATCTCCTTTTTAATTATTAGACTATTCATGGTCCGATCTACTCTCTTTATTAAGGCTTTTACACGTATTTCCCACACAACTCATTTGCTTTCCTTAGGTAGCACTTGAAGTCATATTTGATCCTCAATTAGTCTCAACAACCACTTAACTCGTATTTTCCACAGTTCCTCCTTTATAACTAAAAACAAGTCACCTGCCTTTAAGATGGACAGCCAGTCTCACTCCTCATATCAAATATTAAATTCAAACTATTAAGGGAAGGAGGGACTGCTAAAGGTGCACCAGAAACCAAGGAAAAAGTCTATAGTAAGGAGTGAGGAATACACCCAAGTGAAAATGGCTGAAACCAAATATGATACTGCCAAGAACCTCACCCTACAAATTCTTACACATTCCTTCTCAGTAATTATCAGTAGTTAGACTATATAAAATAAATCAACAATCTGGTACCTGAACATAGGCATATTTGTTAAAAAATCGAACAAGAGTCTCCACAAGATGAAAGAGGAAATCAACACAGCAAAGCAAACACTCATTGTTGCCGATCTTTGACCTAAGTCCTCGTATCTGAAAGAAAAAGGAATATGTTGATAAAAGAAAAGAAACAGAAAAGTTTCTACACATACAAAAAATGACTTGAATTTGTCACAAAAGAAAATGATTTGTTACCTCCCATCGCAGTGTCCTGATAGCCGCAGTGAATAATGAGCCATAACAAATGCTACCAAAAGATGTTGTTAAAGCATACTGCAAAGATTTCATTAAGGAGTTAGCAGGAATTGAAGCTGCCTCTCTACCACCATGAAGAAGAACAAGAAACACCACCCCAGACACTATAACATGCACAGTATTACAGAGCACTGCACCTGTCCAAAATAAGCTTACAGAGAAAACCTGTAAGCATGAAACATAATAACAGTGTCATCAGATGAGGAAAGCTCAAATAATCGATCTACTTCCATGACTGGTCCAAATAAGAACATACAGAATGAAGAGCAAAACTTGCCACCTCACCACAAGAAGCCACCAGCGTCCCCCATCACTCAAGTTTGAAGCCACAACACCTGCTGCTCCAAATGACCATAAGGCCATCCATAAAAGCACAGCAAACATGAATGCATACGACACTCTCATGACCTCAGGAAGATTCCAAACCATCTTCACAGCTTTTTGCAGAACCAGCATCGTAAATGGAAGTCTGGAAAAGAAAAGAGGACATGAGGATTGGAACCATCTTAGACTCGGAAAAAAAGAAAAAAAATCGGCTCAAGAAACCAAGCTACAAAATTATGTACCTACGACATTCACGTACAAACTACAATATATGAGAAAGTATGCATTGAGCGGGGAAAAAACTTAACAAACTGAACCAACGGCTGTTTATTTGCATTTCCATAGACAGAAGACTATTAAAACTTCAAGGATTTGAGAGGGAAAAAAACGAAAAAAATATATATTTGAACTACGGCATTTATAACTGTGACTCACAAATGTGAACCTGTGACGTTGTCATAAAATATATACATTACACCTTAGGACTTTGATGCAGTATACGTAGCGAAACCCACTTCATCATCTGATATTAAACTAAACGGATATCAAGAGGTACTTTATTGACTTTTATAAATGTTTGGATTAGCGGTGAATTTAGCAAAATCGTGGTGACACTGTTAATTTGGCAAAATCCGGTGAGACCGTGATTTTGTGAAGCTCCAAGGTGTGCTTTATTAAAATCAAATGACTCGCCATGATTCTATCAATCTTGCCACCAATCCAAACATTGCAATTTAAAACTTATTGGCTAACTATGAAATATAAAGATCTTGTGTTTTAAAAGAACAGGGAATTGATGAATCATTGAGATATTTAATCAAAACACCAACCAAATAATATCATTCACACTAAAACATTCAGGGCCAATCACTTTATGAAATAACTCCGTAATAGAAAAGGCAACTGCAATCCAACACATAACATATGATTTCAGGGCAATACCTGTCTATGACGGATATAACATACAAGAACTGAAGAGCAGCTCCAATAGCGAAAGCAACCCCCCAGAAAATCTGGTCAGTCCAGAAACACAAAACACTTATGACAGCCAGATAAGTGGTGAGGATGTGAACAGAAACTTTCATCATTTGAGTAGCTTGGGAACCCAACAACAACAACCAAGTCCATCCAAGAACAGTCCCAATTCCACCAGCAGCCGCATAAAGCGGCCAATAAGTTTCGGTTAACCCGGCATGATTCCCAGTAAGACCAGGAGTGTACTTATCAATGTTCAGTCTATTCTCTTTCTCAAACCTATTGAGGCCAAGAACCCCCATAAGGAATCCCAGTGCAATCAAATGAATCACAAATATTCCTAACCAGAAAACATCATGCCACCGCCGCGATTGTTCTGCCGCCACCACCATTTCACTGCTGCCACCGCCACTTCTCCTACTCCGGGATATACTCTATCACCATAAAAAAACAACCAAATTTAGAAACTCTAACTTCATTTCTGACTCTTGAAGAAACCGGGTCAAAGAAAGTCAATAACAAAAATGAAAAAAGATAACTTTTTTGCTATTCAAGGGAAATTGGGTGATCCCAAATGAATAAAAATCTGTTTAATATAAAATGATCACCAAAAATGACAATGATACAGGCAGTGAAGTGATAAGAAGGAAAAACATTAACTAAATTTACACATAAAAATACAAACTTTACAAACATTTTTCATTCTAGAAAAAAAGGGTGACACTGCCCAGATAAAAATTGGGTACCCATATAAAGAAAAAGAGTAAAAATGATTACTACTTGAATTGAATAGAAAGAAAGGGAGTGGGATTGGGATACCTGATTGGCGGAAGCGAAGTCAGAGGAAGAAGAGGATAGAGAAGGAGAATCCATCAAATCATTAGGAATGAAGAAACATACTAGTGTGTGAATGTATGAATGTAGAATAAAGAATAATAGAGAGGAAAAAGGGTGGAAAATGAAGGAAAACGTAAGAACCAAGGCGAATAAAAGATTAGAGAGGAGAAGGTCAATGGGTTATGGTATGGTGGTGGTGGTGGTGGTGGTGGATTAGTTTATTAATTAATTAGTATAATCATAATAATAATTAGGGTTTTGAATAAGAATAGTTGAATTGAATTGAATGAATAAATTAAAGTGTGAAAGAGACATGAAAAATGGAGAGAAAACAAACTGAAAAAGTTAACGGCTAACAGAGATGAGATGGAAGCAGAGAAAAGACAAAAAAAGATTGGCGTGCGCGGTAATTTCCCTTGCAACCCGTCCCTATTGTTTGGACTTTGGCCTTTTCACAAACTAGTAGTACAATTTTATCACCCTTCACAAGAGGTGAAGACCAAAGAACTTAAAAATTAACCATATCTTTTAAGGGCTAAGGTTGGTTGGTCTGTCACTACATACAGCTCATTTAAACTGTTTTGTTTCATTCCAGACTATTTTGGGATGTTCACTTTCTTTATATTTTGAGTGAATATAATATAATATAATATGGATGAATGTGTTAGGTTGAACGTTATGATTGTTTCAATCCTTCAGTTGTGTGAGTTTTAAAAATACTATTATCTTAGATGATAAACATTTTCCAAATATACACACAAATATATATTTTAAGAAAAGGTAATGTAATTAAAACTTATAATAAATTATTTCAATTAAGTAGTATTTAAAAAATTCATATTAAATTTACAATTGCATGAAAAACTTGAAGAATGTCTACATAATATATGGGAAAGTTATTTAAGAGTTTCATAATAACCTAATATTTTATTTATTATAAAAATAATACATGAACTTAAGGATTACTTTTTTTATTATTAATAAAATAAAATAAAAATATGCATGAGCACTATTCTAGATAAATTTCTGATATTTATAAACTTTTATACCATTACGTATTTAAGTATCAATTTGAATATACCATAGTTTTTGTTAAATTATATTAATTAATAATTATTTTTTAGGGTTAATAGTACTTTATCTATGTAATATGGGTTACTTTTTGTTTTGTCCCCTGTAAAAAAAAAATTACATTTCGTCTTTGAAAAATCAAGATTCTTCAAAAATATATTTTTGTTCATTTGACTTTGCAAAAATGGTGACGTGATACACTGAATCTGTATTTTTATTTTTGGATGACGTAGCACACTGATTGTATAATTAATTTTGGCTTTTATGGATACACATGGCATTTGTGGCTAATTTTTTTTAAAATAATTTTAATTTTATAGGTACACGTGGCTATGCATTGTCCACCTCAACATTTCAAGTCCAAAAAGCTCTTATGTGAGGGGATGTGTGCAAGATAGAACAAAACTATTCATGCGTTATCATGTAATAGTTAGAAGATTTAATATAGTTGGTCACTGATCATCCATACCATTACATAAAGACCGACTTAATTGATTGAAAGACCAAAAACAGAACTTCAGGTACTACGTTAAAATTATCACATACATTGTATCCTTTCATTTGACTTCAGAGCTCAAAGAGTTCATAAAAGTATATATGTCAAGTAACCTGATCATGTATTTGTAGCTCTGTATACGAAAAAACTGAAATAGATATTCAGAAAGTCTACGTAATCTCAAGTTCTAAGCTTTATGTCATCAAACAAAATCATTGGAACCTCAGTTTCTTGGTGAAAGTAACCATCACAATCTCTAACCTAAGCCTTATTTGAATAAATAGCTTAATTAAGAGTTTGGCATGTAAGTGCTTATGTATAAGCTACTTTTTATAACAAAAGGTAAAATAAAGTCAAATTGTTTAATTATAATCTATAAATTGTGTTCATAAGTATTCAAGAGAGGAGTTTGTTTGGAAAACACAATAAGCTAATTTACATCTGATATCTTAAAAACTTATAAGTTCATATGACAAAAAAATACATGTTTGGTAACCATCATTTTCTCACATGCATGTAACTTATTTTCCTAACTTATAGCGTTTTTTTTTTTTATAAGTTAATTCAAGTGGCTTATTGCTTATAACTTTTCTCTCACAATTTTACCTCTATTATCTCAATTGAAAAAAAAATATTAATTAACATATCTTTTTATGTCATTTCATATTTATAAGTTAGTTCAAGTTCAACAACTCATTTTACCAAATAGTTTAGATTCAATCAACTAACTTATTCGCTATCAACTTTCAGCTAGCTTATCTGCTATTAGTTTTCAGTTGTCCGTTATCCATTATAAGTTAACCCACTATCTGTCATTTTTTACCAAACAGATTTGTTGAAATAAACTGACCTCACTCACCTAAACAGTGTATTATTTCATATTTATTTGTCATGCATTGAGTGAATTAAATCAGAGAAATGGTCTACGCAATGAAAATGATGCAATTATTATGAAAAATGAGAAGAGAAATGAAAATGTGGTTTGTTTGTTACCCATTTTTCTTCCCTGGAAGCGTTAGTGTCATCTTTAACTTCAGCTTGATTTTTAGGAGCGGGTTTGGAATTTGGAAGAAAAGAAGAAGAAGCGGGCATATAACTTTTTGAATGGCAATGACGTCGGGATCGAAGGTGGTGATGAAGTTGCTGAAGTCTGACCAAATGTTCCATGTCAAGAATTTCAATGGCTCCTTCTTCGTTTTTTTTTTCATCTTCGTTTTCGTTTTCTTTGAACATTTTTCTGAATCTTTCTCTATTACTTTGAAAAACCGTTTCATTGCTCTTCATAAACCTATAGAAAACGCTTCGCTTTGCTTCTTCTAATTCTTTCCCCCACAGGTACTCACACTCACACTGTGCTCTCTTTCTCAGTTCTCGCACTCAAAATGTTTTATTTACAGTTTAAAATTAAGCTAAATTGCACTCACCTCACCTGAGATTTTATTAAAAGACACTCGCATATCCTCTAGTTTGGAAAAAAACATTAACCTCCCTTATATTAACACCTTTATCTAACATTTTCTACCTCCACTACGTATCTCTAACATCAAAAGTTATACCCTAATTTGCTTCCTTAAAAAAAAAAAACCCTAATTTGCTTTTTCTGCTAAAAATTAGGAATATGAAACGTTGTCCCCGACCTTTCATCACTTTTCCACC
>Ga0315913_1007596_pt1 | contig 12958 bp, 8 predicted proteins | sample MpolsnodulesMG_FD_207736 | JGI IMG/M metagenome (GOLD analysis project Ga0315913, IMG submission 207736) | Medicago polymorpha root nodule microbial communities from Los Angeles, California, United States - small nodules | ecosystem: Host-associated > Plants > Roots > Nodule | place: USA... | reverse complement strand
ATTTAATTCATGTTTTGTTAAAAAAATTCTAATTGTTTTTTGGAAGAAATTCTTGTAATATTATAAATTTGCATAATTTTATTCAAAAATATAAATTCTACATGTAAGTTTATTTTAAAAGAGGGACTAAAAATGAAGATGAAAAACTTCTGAAAGATTAAAAGTTGAAGAATTTTTTAGAGGAACTAAAACAAAAAATTAACATATCTAGAGACAAAAACATATTTAACCATAATTAATATTAATATGAACACACTTCTTCACTTAATATTTCTCCTTAATTTTATATTACAATGTTTCCAAAACATGGTATATGAAAATTAATTTGGATCCAATTCCCTGTCTTTCTCATCAAATCAAGACTCATTATGCGTCTCTTGTGAATATGATTACCATATAATATGCTATATGTACCAATCATATATTATATATTGATTGAAAACATAACACAACAGGTCTTCCACTTCATTAATTTGGCTTTTTCCTCCTTGACATTACTACTATATATATGTGCTCTAGCTAGCTGCCATTACTATTTAATCCCACATGTTATTGATTGATTCCACCAAAACAATATTAATTAATCAGCCATGGATGAAGCCAAGAGAATGGAAGAAGGAATCAACTCACCCCATAATGAGTATGGGCATACCGCAAAGCTAGAAACCAATGGTGGTGGAGATTCAATTGAGCATGAGAGAGACATAAGGACCACACTAGAGGGAGAGTCAGTTCAGCAAGTACCAAAGGAGCAAGAGGTTAAGCACAAAAAAAGTAGGGTTGCAACTCTTGATGCATTTAGGGGCCTCACCATCGTGGTTAGTACACACTTTTCCAAGATAATTTTGTTAAGTTTTCTATGTATCTCAAAATTATATATTAATTTTGATACATCGTTGTCACTTTAAACAATTTTACGCTATCAATCAATCATAATAAATCATGTGTAACTTTAGAAATAGTCATAATGAAAATAAAATATTTTATCTGACGATTGATATTAATGATGATCTAACCTTTTTTTTACGTTGACGTTGTATGTATGTATATGTGAATGAATTAAATCACTCCTCATGTATATTGTTTTTGTAATAAAATATATTGTGTTGCATATATAATACAACAATATTTGCAGTTGATGATATTGGTGGATGATGCTGGTGGAGCTTATCCTCGAATTGATCACTCACCATGGAATGGATGTACATTGGCTGATTTCGTTATGCCTTTTTTTCTTTTCATTGTTGGAGTTGCTATAGCCCTTGCATTAAAGGTATTATACTATGCATGTAATGCAATGTCACTTAATTAACAAAGAGCTATATCCTCATTTCTGTATGATTATTTCTAGTTTCTAGTTCATGTATATCTATATAGTTTATTGATTGTAACTCATAAGTAACAATGCAGAGAATTCCCAAAGTTAATGTTGCGGTGAAGAAGATAATTTTTAGAACATTAAAGCTTCTCTTCTGGGGTTTACTTTTGCAAGGTAAACTAAAAACCTTTACCTCTATGTTTCAACATCATCATGATTAAACTCAAACTTGGCGACTTAGTAAGGAGTGTTGTTAGAACATTGGCTAAAGAAACAAAAGTATATATATAAAATATTTAAATAGTTATTATATAGAAAACATATAAATTATCACTTTGTAGTATTAGTGAACACCTTTCTTAAATAATTAAATATTCTTTAACTAAATTTTTTTTTAAATAAACGATAGTGAATATCCAACTTAGTTCTTCATAATTTTCTTGCGGCTCAATTTAGCCCCTGAGAAAAAAAAAATCAAATTACTCTCTGACATTTTTATACGGTATGAGAATGTTAAAGACTACTTTGAGTTTTATTTTTGTCAATGACTAAATTGAGCCACGAGTAAATTGTGAAGGACATAAATGAGTCTTTCACTCTAAATGATAAATGTTTACTTTTGAGTATAACTCATAATTAACGATGAGTGGGCAGGGTCGATCGAGCTGAGTGAGTGATAATGTTTTAATCTTGATTGTATTATTTAATATTTGACTTGTTAAAGAATCTAAATTAAAAAGTTATTTATGTAGTGTGTGTGTATATTTGACTGTGTGACAAACTGTAGGTGGATACTCTCATGCCCCTGATGATCTCTCATATGGAGTTGACATGAAATTTATCAGATGGTGTGGCATTCTTCAGGTATTAACGTAATTGAATTAATCTATACACAAGCCTAATTAAATCACCTTGTTAAAATTCTCATCAACTCAGTTCTTGAATATATAGTTCTTATTTTGTATTTTTTGTGTCAATGCAGAGGATAGCTCTTGTATATTGCATTGTAGCTCTAATAGAGACATTTACCACTAAGCTTAGACCTACAACCTTGAGCCCTGGATACCTATCCATTTTTACTAGCTATAGATGGCAATGGTGAGAAAAGCAACACATTTCACATTCAAAATTCAAATTAAATTGAATAATATCTATCATACATTTTTAGTTTTTACTAAGCTTTGATTAATAATTAATTGCAAATTAATTTTTTTGTGTTACATAGGCTTGGGGGCTTTGTGGCATTTGTTATTTACATGGTCACTACTTTCAGCCTCTACGTTCCAGATTGGAGTTTTGTGGATTACAACAGTTCCAAATTAAAGAGATACACAGTAATTAATCTCTCACTATGTGTATCCTTATTCTACCTTAAATTATTAATTAATTTTAAGTAAAGACTAAGATTATTTTTTTTTTAACATTTCCTTTTACAAGGTGATATGTGGGATGCGAGGACACTTAGGTCCTGCATGTAACGCTGTTGGGTATGTGGATAGACAACTTTGGGGGGTTAATCATCTTTACTCTCAACCTGTTTGGAGTCGCTTGAAGGTGAGTTTATAGTAAATGAATGAATGAGTGAAAAGTGACGAATTCATAAATATTTATTCCTTAATTTGTTCAACTCAAATTGACATCAATATTAATTTTACAGGCTTGTACATTCAGTTCTCCAGCTGATGGTCCTCTTCGTAAGGATGCACCAACTTGGTGTCGTGCTCCTTTTGAACCTGAGGGTTTCTTGAGGTATTTTTTCTTTTCCAAAATAGATATTCATTAATTAATGAATGATAGATTGATATAAAGCAAGTCATGAATAATAGCATATATGATTTAGTTATATTACAATGTTTTTTAAAATTATTTGCACAACAAAAAAAGTTTAATGACCTTTTGATCCTTTTTACTAGTTCTATATCAGCTATCCTATCTGGGACCATTGGTATCCACTACGGACATGTCTTGATTCATTTCAAGGTTACAAATTTTACCCTATGCTATTATTAAATGCACATACTTAAAATTTACACTTCATAAATGCAAGTTAGTATTCCTTCAAAAAAAATAAAAATGCAAGTTAGTAAAAACTTGAAATATTTTGACAGGGTCATTCTGAGAGGCTCAAGCAATGGCTCTCAATGGGGTTTGTGCTATTCATCGTGGGCATCATTCTTCATTTTACAAATGGTAAGCTAGTGAAACTTGTCTTTGTTAACCTCTTAATGGTTAGATTAAACTCATTCAAGATATGTATTACCATTAAAGTATGACAATTAATGTTATAAAATATTCTCTATGGAATAATGCAGCTATTCCAATTAACAAGCAATTGTACAGCATTAGCTATGTTTGTTTCACATCTGGAGCAGCTGGAATTGTCTTCTCTGTCTTCTACATTTTGGTAAATATTTAATTAATATCAATTGTTGGTCATCATTTAGTTCTTTCCAGTGTATAATTTTAATATGTTGCATGTATAAAAAGTTTTACACCGTAAGCAAATCATAATCAATCGTGAAAAGTGACTTTACAAGTGATGTTAAGTCTACGTTTTTATTGATCTGTTGATCATGATTGATTGACAGTGAAAAAACTGTTTACGCTGACAGTGTATATAAATTAAGCACATATTTAGATTGACGGTGAAAACGACATAGTTAGGGTGAGTCACCACATTTATTTGCAAATGCTACACTTTGGATCTTCCCAAAATCATAGAGTCAGTGTGATTATGAAAAACTCACCGACAATCAAAACATACACTAAACCATTCTTATTTTACTTCAACCTTACGATTCTTGTTTAATATTATTGATCAATCAAATTACAGATCGATGTTTGGGGGATTCGTACTCCATTCTTGTTTTTGGAATGGATTGGAATGAATGCAATGCTAGTGTTTGTAATGGCAGCACAAGGCATCTTTGCAGCATTTGTAAATGGATGGTATTACAAAGATCCAGATAACTCACTTGTAAGAGTTTTACCCCATGATTAATTTATATTATATATGGTGCATACTTTATTAATCATCATGTCAATTTTTACATAATTTTTTTCCTTTTGATTTCAAGTGGCTAGGACTAATAAGCTAATAATTTTTATGGCATATGATAAAATCATCAATCAGGTAAACTGGATACAAAATCATGTGTTCATCAATGTTTGGCACTCAGAGAGATTGGGAACTTTGTTATATGTCATCTTTGCAGAAATCACTTTCTGGGGAGTTGTTGCTGGAATCTTGCACAAACTAAGAATATATTGGAAATTGTAATTAAGTTGTTAATTTAGAATCAGTTGTTTGTTGATAAGATTACCTACAAAAGTGTGATACCTTAGTTTTTATTTACCTTTTTTCTTGGTTGTGTTAACAGAGTATGTAAATGAACACATACAAATTCAGAGTATACTTAGAGAGAATAAATGGCTTGGTATATGTATATAGTGTGAGGAGAAAATGTAAGTAAAAACAAAACAATTAATATGTATTTAAATTGTATAAAGATATGAATCAATGATCACAAGGATCTTTCTAGGGATTGGATAAATTTAATGGAGAGAAGAAATTAGTTAACATTGCATCAAAAAGTAAAACTTGATCTTCATTTACCACTTTATAAACTTGGAAGTTTATTATTATAGTTACCACCAGAACATAAATGTGAACAACTCTAGACTTACCACTTTACAATATTCACTTCATTTTCATTTACTTGCTTCCTCCCTCTGGTTAACTATATACATTAAGTTAGACCTACAAAATCTACAAAATCCAGTGGCAAGGAGCTCCTTCCAAGGACGTACGCGGGGAATATCAGGTTCAATTCCCAGGAGGAACAACGCTTGGCCAGTGCGCATGCCTCTACGCACGAGCCGGATTAGTCGTCCACCATTGACAGTGGCGGAGCCAGGATTATTGTAAAGCCCGAGCAAAAAAAAATTGCAACACATTTGTAGGGGTTTACATAAGAAATTCCAAGCAAATAATAAAAAAATCTAAAGAAATTGCCCAATGTATAGGAGTTTATATAAGAAATTCATAGAGATTTACATAAGAAATTGCAAAAAATTTGGGCCGGAGCCCGGGGTCGTTGGGCCATAGAACCGCCCATGACCATTAGTGATCGGAAACCGGTGCGAAAGCAAAAAAAAAAAAATCTATAAAAACATAAAATGTGACAGAGATTTAGAATTTTCTTAACTATAATATATTTCAAATTTACTTGACCACTTTATAACTTGTTTAATTATCTCCTCCAGAAAATGAAAAATACATAACTTCATTTCTCTGGATGACCATTATCTTCCTGTGGAAATGCAGGAATGCTACAACTGCCAGAACCAGTCTATTTAAAGAAAAATGTACCTTCATGGTGCTGCCACTTCAGTAACCGTCGGGTCACCGGTGGAGTCTAAGTCATTACCGTATCATCACATTGAGTTAAGAGAAAACAGACTAGTGACTTGTACACCACATCTTAAGCTAAAATCTTACGGCACTGGGAATATGAGTTTCTCACTTATATGATGCGTGACAGTCACATTTACATCTAATGTGTGACTTCTTTCTTGCTCACATGTGATACAGAGTAACAATATTGGCACCTTCTTTTGTTTTGTGTATGGACAACCATCTAATTTGAGGGTTGCCATAGAAAACACTGAAATTAGTGAAGTGTGTGCTACGATGTCTATGACCCTATCTGGATTGACAGTTCCAATGAACGTTAATTATACAAGTACTTATGTATGAATTTACTCTATTACAAATGATAAAATAAAGTTAAATTGTTTCCATATAAGCTATAAGTTATTTTCATAAGCTATCTTAGAGAGATTGAGCAAATAAATTGAATACTCTCGGAAACATTTTACAGATTGATGTTCGGGTAATTCGTACTCCGTTCTTGTTTTTCGAATGGATTGGAATGAATGCAATGCTAGTGTATGTGATGGCATCTCAAGGTATCTTTGTAGCATTTGTAAATGGATGGTATTATTAACATCCAGAAAACACACTAGAAAGAATTTTTCCCTTTAATTAGTTTATATTATACATGTGCACATGTTATTATTAATCATCATGTTTTTGCAATATTTTTCACCCTTTAATTACAAGTGGCTAGGAATAATGATTTTTATAGGGTTAATTAAGTTTTTAACCCATGTAAATATTCACAGTTTTGTTTTTAGTCCTTATAAAATAAAATCACACTTTTTAGTCCCTGTGACATTTTCCTTAAACATTTTAGGGACCAAAACTATTGATGGAAATTTTTTACAGAGACTAAAAGTGCTGATGGAAAAATTTATAGAGACTAAAAATACTAATGGAAAATTTTATAGGAACTAAAAAGTGTAATTTTATTTTGTAGGGACTAAAAACAAAACTGTGAATATTTATAGGGACTAAAAACTTAATTAACCCATTTTTATATATCAACCAGATAAACTGGATACAAACTCATGTAGTGCGAGGTGAAAAAGTAGGTAAAATTAAGAAATGATTAAGCATATTTTGGTAATTTGTATGAAGATATGTATCAATGATCACATGGATCTATGGATTGAATTTAATGGAGAGTAGAAATTACCACTTTATTTATTTAACATCAATTATTATAGTTACCACCAGACCATGAAAGAAGTGAATAGATTTACCACTTTACAACATTCACTTCATTTTCATCTACTTGCTAGTGCCTTCTAATTTATATACATTAAGTTAGAATTACAAAAGGTATAAAAACATATAACTTGGCAAAGATTATAATTTGCATACTATATATTTCACAATTACTTCTAATAACTTAATGATATCATTATATGTACATGGGCATAAGTTTATCCAAAAGGTGGAATGGATTAGTCCCAACCCATCAGCATCTTCCAAACTCCCTCCTCAATCTTGTTCCTTGGAACAGACATCCCCTCCCCTTCGTCGAGTAAGATTCTATAAACCTCCCACTCACGGTCTTCAATCACGTGTCTCCCGATTTCAGCCTGTTGAAACAATTAACCAGAACCAAATATTAACACATTGTCAGCCGAAAAACTAAAAGAAATTGTGAATAACAACATATAAACTAAAAAATATTTATCTATTCTGATAAATATTCCACCTACATAGCGGATTAGTGAGGTCTGATTAATGCTCTTCATTGGATAATAGCTTACTATCCTAGAAACGTCATTTTTAACCTGGTTGCAAATAAGTTATTGATGATGTACTCGATATAAAATCTAAAAGATCATAATATGGCTCTATCACAGATGATTATAGAACCATTTTAGCTAATAACAACAACTTTCAGATTGTTTTACGGCAAGCTAATGGTGGCGCTCATGCTCTAATAAAGACGTCTATCTCTTATGCTCCTCATAATGACTTACATTTTTCCTCTTGGCTGTATTCTAAATTTTATTGGCAATGAAACGACTTAACTTGGTTTGAGTAAAAAAAAAATCTACCTAAGTAACATTTATTAACTACTTGTTTTTTTTTAGTAACTAAACACTGATCAAGGAAGTTAGACGTTTGAACATTGTGCAGACTTCATAAACAGTGAACAGTCGGAAGCATGAAGGAGATCAGTAATTACCGAAAATATGCAAATGTTGAGCATTTTGAGAGCAAGAGTAATATCATAAAAAACTAGAGGCCGTCCATTGCCGGACAACTCGACAGGGTTTGCAACCAGAAGCTCGGTATCAGGGCCTCTGCTCACAATAGCTACTCTGAGTGGACGAAGTAGTTCCATTCTAAAGCGCGACGATAAAGAATTTTGCTTGTTAGGGTCAACTATTTTTTTGCCATCTGCTTGCATGATGAACAGGTCCATCTCACATTTTCGTCGAGGTTTTGTAGTGAAACGCCCGAATGAAATCTGGTTACGCGACAAATTAGTTTGTACATTAAGGATACTAAAGGTGACTGCAGAGGTAGTAAGATTAACATCCAGAAACATTGATTTATCATGATTTTAAATTAGCATACCTTAATGTTGTAGTCCTTTAGAGTTCTCATGATGTCATAAAGAAGACCTTTGTGGTCTTGGCACATAATTTGGAAGAGGGTATGAGCCGGACTAAGCATGTTGTCCATCGTAATAGAAACATAATCTGATCGGAGAGTTCCACTTCGAACCGAGTCAGGCAACATCAAATTATAATTGTCTTCTGTGATTGCAGCTGGAAGGAATGAAGATGCCTGGGAGCAAGCAGTAATTTCCAGGCCAACCAATTCAATGTCGATAGTAAGGACGGAATCCTCCAAAATATCTTTTAATTGTTGGATCGTATCGTCCTTTCTCTTCTTTGTATGAAGAAGTTCCCTGTTATTGTAGATTCAAGATTAACAAGTAAATTAATAAGTAAACTCAAAGGAGATAGAATTGTCATCAAAGAGGCATTTAGTAAAACGATGAAGATGTTTCGGGAGAAATGAACTAGCAATTATAGTGTAGCTAATAGAATATGTAAAAACCTGGTATCTGTGATGAAAAACAGATCCATGACTTTGCCATCAGGTGTGGTGGAAACCTTAACTTTGGTAATAATAAGCTCTAGCTCACAAAGAACAGCTGTAACATCTGTCACCGTTACAAATAAGACATGAGTTAACATAACTTCAAATCATAAATAATCATTATATCTTGGAAATGTTGCAAAATTCTGGAAGAATGTATGTATCTTAAACAACATATAATGAAGCTTCAAATTTTATGAGTGCATTCTAGAATTTGACATCAATGTCTGTCTAATGGAAACCGGTTCACTTTCCTATTTGCATGATTTTCATAACAATCAAACCGAATTCATTGTGACCAACGATTGAAGATATATGAATTAAGACTTGCAAATTTTGCAGATATGAAAAACAAAAGTACCAAAAAAAGAAAATAACAAACAAACAGAAACTAAATGCAAGGTCTTAATTCATCAACCATCAAGCTTTGGTCATTACAAGGCTAGCAAAATAACACCTAGAAGTTGATGAAAGAAAAACCACAGTATATCAAGAAGTCTCAAAGTCTTGATTCTCGTACTTATAAGTTATATCATATTCTGTTTATTTGCCAAACAAATTGATATCAAGAAGGAAGTCTTGGACTAATTAGTAACTGTAGTGTCTAAATTATATCAACATGAGCAAGGTAAAACATGCATGTTTGGATTCGTGTGAGTTTGAGAAAATCAGTATGAGCCGCCATGATTTTTCAAAAAACTACACTTTGGAGCTTCAATAAAATCACGGTGTGTGCGACCGTGATTTTCACAAAACCACTTTGATTCCAACATGCACATAGTGTATGATTGGCTCCATTTTTGGTGGAGTAGAACTGATTTTTAGATGTTTGGATATGCTCTCGAGTAGAACTGATTTTGCATCCAAAATTGATTCTAACTTGAAACACTTTTAATCAGAATCAATTCTACATAATGAAATAATCAATTTTGTCACCGCATAACCAAACATACACACAAACTTCAACATCTACGTTCAGTTCCCAAAATTACCGTGTAATAGTCCTTTTCGATCACGACAGCAAAATTTCAAAAGGAAAACATCAGGAACCTTAGGTGGCTGCAAATCAGTGCGATAATATGAGATTCCAGAAGCTGAGGAACAAGTAGGACATGCTTCAACCATCCTCTTCTTCAACAAACTCCACCTTGTCTTCTGTTTCCCAACCACCCAGAAAACTATGTAGCACCACTTTCCATCAGTTGACACGTCTTTATCACCACACAAAAAACAACAAAAACCAAAAAAATTGTTACTCTTAATCTCAAATTTATGAAATTCACTTCAAAGCTATTAAACACCGACTCAAACCACGGACACCAGACACAAAACTGACGCATCAGACACTAATACAATTTTGAGAAAATGACATGATTCAATGTCCTACTTGTGTCACACACCGGGACACGTCTTCAATCAGAAATATCAGTGCTACATAGGTTCAAAGTGTTAAACACAGAAACCAAAACAAACCAATCTCTCAAATTAAGTAAACTCAAATACCCATTTTTCAAATTCAAAGAAAAATGAAGAATTTATGATAAAAATTAGATTTTTAAACGGAATTCAATCTCAAAAAATTCTGAAGAATGTTAAGAAAGAAAAGGGTGGTTACCTCCTCTAACAATGTTAAGACCAAAGAAGAGTATGATACGACACAAGTCACAACCAAGACCAGTTTTGTCAGGACAATTGACAGTAATGACAGTTGGGTCACCTTCTTTCTCTGGTGGTCTCATAATAACTACATCATCGTATAGTATTCCCATACTTTCTTCTTCTTCTTCTTCTTTGTTGTTGTAATTCAAGAGGGACCAGTGTTTAGAAAGTTTGTGTTTTGTTGCAATGACTTGTGCTTAAATTTACAGGTTAGTGATGTTGAATCTTTGTCGGAGAGAGAGAGAGAGAGAGAGAGAGAGAGAGGATTGGTATGTAGTATAAGTGAGTAGAAAGTAGGTAGTGATAGTGGTATGGTGGCGCCAGGTTGACTAGTGATTTTTATGAGCAGATGCAAAGGTTTATTACAGTCATGATGATTAAGTTAACAAGTTTATTCTCCCTCATCATCAACACAGAAATAGTTTATTTTTATTTATTTTTGGGTACAGTACAAGAAAAAATGTATTACTAAAAAAATAAACACATGTTTTTGCTTCAGGCAAAATATCACTCTATGACAATCTTCCATAAAAATTATGGAGATAACACAGTCATTAGTTATCCAGACAGGAAATAAGAAAGAAAAAAAAATTGTGTTAGAAATAATATTTTTTATATTCTTAAGATAATTTTTCCATATTTGTTGGGCGAAAAATTCTAATATGGTCATAAGATCAAATAAATAGTGTTTGGGCACAAATATATTATAAGTTTTTTTAATAATAAAAAGGAGATTGATAAAAAAAATGATTCAATATTTTGAAGAGAATCTCGTTTTGTATTTGCGTCTAAAAACTATTTTGGTCATGTGGCCATTGTTGGAGACTAGTTAACATTTTCCTAATAAAAAAGGTGAATGTTATATTTTGTGTCTTAAATTATGGAGAAATGACCACTTTTAAACAACTTTTGTAACAACTCTCTCTCCTACTTTCAGTGTACTTTTATTCTCTCTCTTCCTTTTTTTTCTTTCTCTATTATTATTGTCCAATAAGAATGGAGAAAAAATGTTGTCACTAAAAGTTGTTTAAAATTAGTTGTCAAAACATCATTCCTATAAATTAAATATTTTTTTATATTTGTGTATTGAATTTAATTATACCTTAATATACATTTATAACAACGATTAACATTTGATGGTTAATATGGACAATTTTATAAAATTGTTGCAATTTTTCGTTGATGAATGAAATCAAATTACATCGGTGTAACACATGTGTAATAGTACACCTCTTAATATCATTATAATTGATACATATTTTACAAAAGCACTTGTTGGATTCAAATTTTAAATCTTATAAATCATCACTTTTATATAAAAATTTAAATTATTTTTATATTTTATTGAGGAGATTATATACTAACGTCGTAAATATTTTTATTAGACAAAGTTATTTTATTAGACAAAGTTATTCTTGATGTATCTCAACAACATAATAATAACTTTAGATTAATATAAAAGTTTATAGAGATAACTTGTATAATATAAACCTTCAATCCAACAACCAATTTATAAAATATATATCAAATTATAATATTATTGAACGGTGTAACTATTTAAACACAATATCTAAACACGTACACAAACAAATACAAAATATTTTAGCTAATTATTTTCTTTTTTACATTTTTTTATAAATAAATGTATCTAAAATCAAGTAATCGTGATTCGTGACCATGGAGAACTTCCTTCTAAAAATACTTTTCTTCTCCCCTTGTTTCAAGGAGAGCAGTTCATAACATCATACTTTCCTCACGTCTTCATCTCCAACAAACATTTTTTTTTAACAGCAAATTTTATTAAACAACCAGATTCCTGCTCAAGAAGAACAGAGACCAATGAAACTGAGAATACAAATAAAAGGTGTCGTATATAGGCGGAACACCCGAAAATAAACATCCTAAAAACACCATGAGGACAACACCCACAAAAATACACTTCACCACCTAAAACAGACTCCTTCACGAAAACGACCACTGTAAAAACGATATCCAACTACCCATCGTCACTACTCACCCCCTTAGGAAAAACACCCATTAAAATAAAACACCCAGTCCTGAACACCAAAGTTGAACCACATCCGCAAAGCTCCTATCTGAAAGATCATTCAGCTTCCACTACCTCTCGATCTCCGATCCACCGAAAGAAATCATACAAAGCCCAAAACCTAACTTGAGCCAAAAAACTAACTCCTGATCTCGAATCAAAAGTGATCGGCCCACCAGACTTTATGACCAAAACAGAAGGGCACCCCTCACCCCCGGTACACCAGAGAAAACACCAAATCGTGCCAAACAAGATTGCAGCTAGACACCGACTCCCGATCTCGAAGCAAAAATAACCAGCCCACCGGAAAACCAGCACACAAAGAGTAAGACAAAACGACATGATATGCGGTGGTGCAAACAACAAACAGATCAAAAGGAAAAGGCTCAGCTCAAAAGGA
>Ga0315913_1007593_pt1 | contig 12962 bp, 3 predicted proteins | sample MpolsnodulesMG_FD_207736 | JGI IMG/M metagenome (GOLD analysis project Ga0315913, IMG submission 207736) | Medicago polymorpha root nodule microbial communities from Los Angeles, California, United States - small nodules | ecosystem: Host-associated > Plants > Roots > Nodule | place: USA... | reverse complement strand
AAATAGGAAAACCACTTGGTTTGTGCAACTCTTGGTGATTGAAAAAAGAAAATATTCAGAATCAGATTCAATTATTATATACATAGATACTACATATGAGAATTAGTTAATATCCCACAAACAAGCAGCAAACTCAATTAGGAGCTTGAAATAAGCCATTCAGTTATCACATAAACTAGGATTAAAATTTAGAACTAGTATCTCACCTTTTCAGAGACAAGTGTACTTGATGAAAAGGAATGCTATTAAATCAACCAAAGATAGCAAACTTCAATTAGGTAAAGATGCTGCATAAAACAAAGAAAAGGTGTTAATTGCTATTCTATAAGGTTTCTAAATAAAAAAATAGTACTGAGTTGCATAAATATAGCTCAACTAAAAGTTTAAATTTAAAAGCTAAATTTAGTGTATTGAATTGTAGGTCAGCCAACTACCATGAGGGATTCAATCATAAGTCTCAACTCTAAAAAATAGATGAATTTTCAAGTTGGAATTCTAAACACAGTGACACACAACAACAACAGTGACACGAACATACAGTACATCATAAATGTATGTTTGTTCTAACGTTGAAGTAACTTAGAACCAAAACTAAATGAACAAAAAACATCAAACATTCCTAGAAATAGATGATCCTCTTGTTCATCATTCCAAGCTACCTGCACATAATCCAATCTTTCTACAATTACATAATCCTTTTGTTTACTATTTTCTTTAATTTCATCTTTAAACCTTTACACCTCCAACTTTACTATTACAACTTATAGGCAGAACAGTCACAATCATAATTCTATATATCAAAAACCATGGCCTGTAGAAATCATAAAAATCAATTTGATTTGAAGCAAAATGATAAGACAAGGAAATCAAAAAGATAAAATGAGGCAATCTATAAGACGAGGAAAGCTAGTTATCTAGTACCTTAAGCTTGACACCTATTTACTTGTAAACTATGATCCAATCTCTTGTAGTTAATCTTCACCAAATGACTTCATTCAAAAGAATCTCAAAATGGCTGCAACAGGACAGAAGTAGGTGATATATTTAAATTAAGAATTCAAAGCCATATTAGATGCGAATAGTGAGAAAAGAATTAAAAGAGAAGCAGTTAGGATACCCTTGTAGAAAAGAACCTTATATCAATATTACCTCTACACTTTTCCAACAAGACTTCTTCCCACTACTTGAGGTTCCATTCTTCCTCATGTTGTTCCTTGGTCCTGTTATAGAGTGAATTCTTAGCATAATGACTAATTAGTGATGAAATACATAATGAATATCAAAAACCATACTTCTTCATCTAAGGATTTATGAAAAAAATTAAACAAACCCAACTTTAAAAATCCTCCTACTCATCCTTTGTACCACCATCTTTATGTTTTTGAACAAACAATAATATTAATTAAACCCAAATAATCCACTCAAGCCGAGACGGACGGGACAGAAAGAACAGCATACTAGACCAGCCTATAGCAGAAGCTATGCGGCCCTAAAACAGAAGAGAAAAAAAACAGCCTCCCAAAAACAAACACAACACAGCCGAACAGCAAGACTAGCCAATAGCAGAAATAAAAACTACCCCAACAACAGACATAACAAAACGGCCCCAAACATACAAACAATACTCACCCAAACAACATAAAACTCTTAAAACAGAAGAGCATCTGCTTAAAAATCCTTTGTACCATCTGCAATTAAAAGATAAATCAATATGAACCTAACACTGAAGAGCACACCTGCCAAATTTGCAATGATAAATCAGGGTATTATAAAAACACAGACTTCTTTGAGAAAACAAGTTAACATAAATGTAAACATCACAATACTCATCATCTTATGATCAGATCTGTAACTAATATGTATAGACAATGAAAACATCACTAACAAAAACCACAACAAAACAAATCTACAAATCAAATTGACCAAGCAGATAGAAACCCTATATCAAAATTCCCAAATCTTAACATAGCAGCAAACCCTACTAAAAAATCTTCAAATAAAAATAAACTAAGACCCAAAATCACAACATAGAAGCAAAATAAACAATATATAAAGATGAGTATTGTAATTCATTTACCTTATTGGGGTTCAAATGAGAATAAGGACTGGATGCAAGGGGGAGAAAGGATTGAACAAAGCTTCGATTGAGATTGAATCTGAATCTAAACCGAACAAAGCTTTGAGAGTGAATCGATTGAGATTGGAAAAAGGAAAAGTGAACAGATTGAGCAAAGCTTTAAGGGGAACGGTGATTCAGTTTCAGATTTAGTGAGAGCAAAGCTTCGATTGAGAAAAGCATTGAGGGGAACATTGATCGATTTCAGATTGGGTGAGAGGGTTGATAACGGTGAGAGCAAAGCTTTGAATGGGAGTGAGAATTGGTTTTAGGGTCTTAAAGTTATGAGAGAGGGATACCGAAAGTATGAGAGCGGGAGACAATATTTGGGCAAAAAGTTACAAGTGAAAGGCGCTTGAAGGAAAAAAAAAGGCAAAAAAACCTGCGATTGTTGGGCCTACCGGTCGCAGTAACCGTCGCAAATGTCTATTCTGCAACAGTTCAGAGACAGAGGTCGCAGAGCAAGTGTCGCAAAATGCTTTATTTCTTGTAGTGTAAGATAAACAAGTTTAACAAAAGTTATCAAGTGGTGAGTGTGTGATCTCAAATATTAAGTGATTCAGAATGCTAAAAAGACAAGGAATGCGAAAGACAAAAGTGTCGAAAATATGTTACCAAGTTGCCCTGATGCTGGTACGTCGATGAGGGAAATGAAGGCAGATACACAAAGGCCAACAAAGATGTCGATAACTGCATAAATTACAATTACCCAAATATAAAATCAATCTATAGAGAGAAAAAATCAAATAATTGAGTATAAACAGAAAACGAACCAGCAGAGATCTGAAAAAGACACTCAAATTTTACAAATAAACAAAACACAAGGAAATGAAAGAAACAAGAAAATGACACAAATTATTTGTGTCATTATAGAAGTACCTTTTAAACAAGCCACCCGTTGAAGCTCCAACGACCAATTTTGTTATAGCATACTTCGTTACTTCCTCTGCCACTGCAGATGCCACATCATCTGATTCAATCACTACAATTTCTACATGCACCTGTTTCAACAATAGTATAAGAATGCAGTTCCTATAGTGCACTATTTGTTCAAATTAATCTTCATGAAGAACAATATTTTACCTTTCTCTGCTCACACATTTTCTTAAAAGGTAGACACATTTAGATCATTTATATCTTCAGACCCTGATTATTTTATTTTATCATAATCATAAAAATCAACTACCTAAAAGGAGACATGTAGAGTTGTAGATAATTTATCAATAAAAACTATTATGCAAGTTTTTCAACGCGCAAGAGTGGTCACATATTTCAATTTTAAGATCATATTTATTCATATTTTGGATTCAAATTAATGAACTCAGTAAGGCGCAATAAGTGATAATTACATTCAGCCACGTCGCAATGTTTGAGAATTGGGGTTCAACTCATCTTCATTCGTGGTAATGAAGACAAATTCAACCTAACACTCTCCCTGACTATGCTCCTTCTAACTTCAATGACTACTACCATAACAGAAGGTCTAAAACAGATTTTGGTTTTGGTTAAAAAAAAAAAAAACAAATTTTGGTAATTAATGAAAATAATAATGAACATGTTTGAATGACCAAATTCAACTACAATATTCATTACTATATTTTAATAAACAACAGTGTTTAATTAGTTCCTATTTCCAAAAGGTAAAGTATGAATATTAAACAAAAACATGTCAAATTAATTTTTCAAAATAACCTCTAACAAGTGTTTGTGCTAGATCAACAACTAGTAACAAAACAACAAATTAAAGAAAATCGAAATACTCAACAATCCAAACATAGCTGACAAGACAAATGTAGAAGAAAACAAACCATTTACCTTGAAGAAGTGAAGTAGGAGATCTGAACAAGTGTGAACAACGAAGTGAAACACGACGAAACCCGACAGCGAGTCCGAATTGTACGGTGTGGTGGTAACGCGAAACCCAATGAAGTGAACGACGAAACCCAACTACGAAACTCAATTAAAGTAAGAGTTGATTGAAGATTTCTAAAAAATAAAAAGAAATTAAACGCAAATCCTTTACCTTCTGCTTCGTACCGAGAATCCTATGGTTCATGCCCGGACAAGACGAATAGCTGGGTTTGCGGTTCATGGTTGAGCATCCAAATCGACGTCACCCTTTCTCTCTCGTGTTGTGATAAGCTGAAATTTTCGTGTTCCTTTTGATACGAGAGGTAGGGTTTGTTAGTTTTGGGGATTTTCAGAGCAATGGAATTTGGGGTTTGAGATACGGAGAGGAAAATTTTAGGGATTATTTGGGAAAGTTGAGGATTTTGAGTGTGATTGGGAAATTTTGGGGAGAAATGTTAAAAATGCTGCGACACTTGCACAAATTCAGTGTTGCAAAATTGCCAATTTCTTGTAGTGAAATCATTATTGTGAAAAAAATTGAAAAGAAGTGAGATCGAAACGCAAACCCATACCTTGAAATAGTAGCCTCCTTCTTCTTCTTGCCGTCCTTTTCAATTTTCAGACCACTGCAGCACTGGTTGCAATGAAGGAGATGAAGAAGAAGAACTGCCATGAAGAAGAAGAAGAAACGATGTAAATTTGTTTTCTGTTTAATCAAATTAAAATTAATTATATCATAAAATAAAAGTCCCAAAGTGCAAAACTCACAAGTTTGATGGTGCTAATTCTATAATGCAGTCAAACTTACTTGTTCCATGCTGTCAAAAAACTATTGGCTATTTTAGGTTGGAGTATTGGTACATACAAATATATGGGTGTACCATAGAAGGAGCCATTCATTAATTAGTCGTTTTTATATTAGTCGTTTTTAATTGGCCTTGTGTTTTACGCGTCTGTTTCTAGTTCTCCAATATCTGCATGAATTCAATTTAGATTACAAGAGAAATTAGAATTTCAAAGTAATATTCAGAAAAATATAAAATCAAAATTTTCTTAAGACAAAATAGTTTCTTGGAATGCTTTAATATTGGGACGCAAATACCTAGCAACGATACCACTATGTTTGCATTTTTATTTAAATACTAAATTATTTCTCGCAAAATGGTAAATTGGGTTATTGTATCCACAAAAATTTGTGTGATATCATGCCATTAAAAAAGTGGTAAATTGGGTCAAAGTGGCAAACTGAGTTAGCCTGGCACGATTTAGTTCAACAATTTGGAGGTTTTGGTTCACATTTTTCCACGCTGTAAAAGTGGTGAAATCATGCACGATTTGTGGATTAGATTTAGTACTGCGCTGTGTACGAGCTCCAAATCATGACGCAATTTTGTTTGAGTCTGAGTACTATACAAGCCTTCATTCTTAGTTTTTTTTTGTGTGGCTTGAAGAGAGAGAATCTTTGGAAAAGCAAAGGAGGGAAATTTAGGATTGAATATCTTTGAGTGAGTTTCATGGGTTGGGAAACACTTAACAAACACCTTGGGTAGTAAAATATAGTTAAAGAAAGGATTAAAAAATTCTTTATTGTTTTCTCATAGAATCCATTATGGGTTTAAGTGACTTGACAATGGGTAGAAATTTAGGTTTGTTCTTTAGATCTAATTTCTTGTAATCTTTTTGTAGGACTCTTATCATAGAGGATTGGATAGATTCTTCCGCCCCCAGATGTAGGATGAATTTGTCTGAACTGCGTAAACAAATATTGGTGTGTTGTTTTCCTCTTCTTTCTTATCTTGGTTTCTTTAGTTATGCCTTTGGCGTTGCTTGAAATTGCTTTGATTTTGATTACTCCTTTCTTTTTATCTACACATCTAAGTTTATTGATATGATTTAAAGAATTGAATTCACAAAAACTCCCTTAAGTAATAACAAATGCCCTCCTTATTTAATGAGGGATCTCAAATTAAGATAATGATTCAAAGGCATCAAATGCAACAAGCTATAATGTGTTCCCAGTAATTGAGCTTAGCGAACTTATCGAGGTCAAGAGAAATGGATAAATGATATTATCTTATATCAGAGTCACAAAATTCGCTACCCTAACAAGGGAACCGCAAATTGGTTCGTACGTACCGGTTCACGATACTTTTGTGAATCTGTTCGTTCAAATTTGTATCAATTTGAATTACACTTTTACTGCAGTTGCATTGAGATGCTTGATTTATTACAATTAAATGCAACTACCAGAAATTCCCGTTTCTCTTGCGGATTTTTTATGTGGACAATAATCCACAAGAACTTCAGGGATTTTGCTACAGTTTTTATTTTCTAAAACCGCGGTAAAGTCCGTAGGTAACTATCACTTCAGCTGAGGCTTTTCTTGCCTAAGAGTTTTAGAATTTTTTTCTACTTTTCCTGTAGATTTACATGCGGTACCTCACACACACTGCAATGATTCCTTATGTAATGTCCCAGGTACTTCCGCGGAGTTTCCTGTGGATCTTTATATGGATTTCCCCGTGGATTTTTCGCACGCAGTTGATGTCACATAAGAGTCTCAAAATATCCAAAAATTTTATGTTGTGGTCCGGATAGCCAAATAGCATGTGATTTTTGGGGTTTCCAAAACTTTAGGGGCTGTGGTCTATCAATATAAATTTATTATGTGATAGTCTATCAAAATAAATTATTTTACATCAGAGTCTGAAAACATCCAAAATTTTGATGTAGTGGTCTGGATCACCAAAATTTTGGCAGTTTTTTTTAAAAACGTTTTACGAGACAAGCTTACTACGGGTATGCAAAGTAATGTTATACTTGTAAGGATATCCGTGCTAAACACGGGCTAGAATTTTGTCATCCTCAAGGGATAGAATATTGTGATGTAACAAATGTCAATTAAATTTCAACATTGGATAAAATATTGGAGGTTCAAGAACAAATAAGTGAAAAATAAATTAATATACTTAAGCCTTAAAATTTTGGATGAAGATATAACATCATTATCACTTGTGTGATTGCTCTTTCTGCAATATATCGATTTACACTAGTGTTGGTTCCCCATAAGTCCCAATGGTGATATCATATTCGCTTCAAGATTTTTGGGGAGCGGAAGTGTGAGTTAAAATAAGACATTGAATGCAATAGTAAATGTTGAGCAACATATAAGTGAGATGACTCATATACATAATGGCTTAAGATTTTGGGTGAAGTTGTGATGTGAATCTCACTTGTGTGCTTGCTTTTAGCCTAATGTTATGATACAACCCAATAAAGGTTCATGCAAAATTACCAACATTATGACGATTTGTTTTGTTAGTTTTTTGGTGTCATTTGTTTAATTTTGTATCTTAAATTTTAGTTTTGGGATGTTATTCGTTTTCAAGCAATTTTTTATTAAATCTCTATTATTTTATGTTGGGTATTTGTATTGGCTGTATTATTGCTAAAACAAATATCCTTGGTGTGTAAGTTGGAACCAATGTTCCAACATGTGGTTAGGCATCTCTGTAAGATGTTGGGTACAATGTTCCAACATCCTGGCACGGTTCAGTGTGTCTGGCTTCATGCCTATTTGTACGTGCGCCCTTTATTGTTTAAGGAAACAATATTTCCTTATCTTATTGACCAAGCAACGCACATATCTTTACAGGAATCAGCTGTGAAATATTTCTAAAGTAGTATTTTTATTTTAGGAAATATTTGTTATTCTAAAGTAGTTTCTGATTCTTGTTTTGGAGATTAGCTGAACCGATCTACTTTGTGCTGAAGCCCAACAAGAATATTTAGCCCAAGCTGCATCAGTATATAAGGGAGACTTCAAGACCTAATTGATCATTCAAACCGTCATACTAAAAAGTTTAGATTTAGGGTTTTGAGTCTACATGTGCTCTACTCTTGTATCGTTTGTGATGCAAGTTTAGAACCTTTTGTGAGCCTTCCTTGTATCATCTGTGATACTTGTTTAGGACTGTGTGTGTGAGTTTGATACTCTTGTGTACTACACCGAAGTTATGAGACAAGGTGTTTGTTGTTTGTGTTTGAAGGTAACTTCATCCTTGAGTTTGTGTTTAGGTCTGATAGGTCACAGGGGCTATGACTAACCATTAGGACAGTGAGATGGGATCTCAGATCTAGAATTTCCTAAGTTGAAATCAATACGGGTAGGTCCTAGGCTGAGAGCTTTAGAATAAGGACTACACTAATGGATTTCCTTCCTGGCTTGGTAGCCCCAGAGTAGGTGTGTTTGTCACCGAACTAGGTCAACAAACTCTCTGTGTTCTTTACTTTCTTGACGTTTATTTTTATTGATTTTATTTCTGTTTATTACGTGATGTTGAAACATTAATCAGAACATTGCAAACATCGAAACTTCTGACAGAACATATTAAAACAAGTGTGCTAAAATTTCATTTTAAATTCCTTCACTTTTAGTCTTTGGTCCGATTTTACAATGGAAAAATTGTAGACGTGTTCTGCTACGTTTTTCTAATTTTTTATTGAATCTCTATTATTTTAAATTCCTTCACCTTATTTCTTTTTCTAATTTGCTTTCTCTTTTCTTGTGAAACAAAGGAACAAAGACATCCCTCTATGAAACCGCCACCACCACATTTTTTACCTTGTTGTACCTTTGAACTTATTTGATTATTTCTTGATATCACAAATACAAATAGTCTCACACTTAGGGAAATACGTTAATGTGTCATGTGTCATTTAAACTTCTACATTGTATGTAAGAGTAGATATTGAGCAACATATAACTGAAATGACTAATATACCTAATGTTTTATGGTTTTGAATTTAGATGTGGTGTGAACTTCACGTGTGGGGTCTCTCTTTGTCAAATGTGATGATCAAACCTACGGTAGACACTCTAAGAACTCTGAGCATCATGATTAATTGTTTCGTTAGTTTTTGAATTTCGTTTGCATAATTTTTTATATTAAATATACGTTTTTGGATGTCATGCATTTTCATGCAAATATTTTTATCCAACCTCTATTATTTAAAATACATCCACTTTTGCATTTTGGTGGGATCTAACAATGGAAAAATGCATGTGTTTTGATGAGTTGACAAAACGACATTTTAAAATAATGTGACTTTTTTATCAATAAATTTATCAATCATTGAAGGGTTTGATATGAATGTTAATTTAAATGCCATAACCTAACAATCATCTGTCCTTAGATTGACCCGTTAAATTAATTAAAATTATCAGATCCAATTCAATAGCTATTGTCAGTAGTCAATTGATATTTGAAATCAATTTTTATGTGATCAATATACAAAAAGCATTAAGAACATATATTTCTGAATAACACTAGGATTATCATTGCATTTGAATAGAGATTAACAGTATACATATTTCAAACAGCTCAAGATAGATCCATCCAAGACAATCAATACGAATTTAGCTACTCATAGCTAAAGCACAAATAATTAATGTAAAAGAAGATAACATTACACGAAATAGGACCACCTATAAATTGGATGGCAAGTCACCACTTAATGCTAAACTACAAAATGTGTCTTCTAGATCCATAAATTCACAACCCTTGCTCTGAAATGAAGTTTTTATTATATAGTTCTCAATATGGCATGCACAAATCATGCCATGATTTTTAAAAAGGGTTTGTCTAACATATGCAATATTGCACATGTTAAAGTAACTAAAAATAGCAACTATTTATTGAAAAACAACAATTATTTATTAAAAAATTATATATTTAATAGAAAATACACAAGTTCCAATACAAACATACTACTTTAAACTTCTTAACATGTGCAAATTTGCACATGATAGAAAAACCCATTTTAAAAATAGTGTCATGATTTTGCATTACATTCAAAAGTGTGCCATGGTTTTTTCAAAATTATGTGGTTATGGTTTTGGTTCGAATCTTTCATTTCTTAAAATACTTCAATTCTTAAAATACTACTGGATTGATAGAATATTTCAATTCTATCTTTCCTTCGTTCTTATATGGTTATGGTTTTGCCAAACCAAGGCAGCATATCATTGAAAACTTGCTAGCCACTAAAAAAATTTGCTTTGTGGAGGCCGAAGTCATTTTTTATTTTATTTTGAAGAACCCAAACTTGTCCACGGATACTGACATCAGGGAGAATTAAACTTCAAACCTAATGCCGAAGAAGTCATATTCTCTTAGCTCAAGTAATTTTCACTCAGCTCTCTCTCTGCTTCAATTCTACATCCTCCTGGACCATTTGAGCTTAGCCAATATACTCGGGCCAAGAGAAATGGATAAATTATATTTTCTTGTTTCTTGAATCTTCCAACTTTGTCTGTCCTGTTGTGCGCAAGTGTGAGTTATATGTCTCACATCGGATAAAAAAGTAAAGGTTGAACAGATTATAAGTAAAAGGAGCCATAAACACATAGCCTTAAGGTTTTGGGTAAGAGTGCGACGTCTCTCTTGCAAGTGTAGTTGTTCTAGCCTCGATGTGGATGGTCCCCCAGGCTCCCCCAATGACGACCCAACAGTGGTATCAGAGTCCCGTTCGACAAAGGGTACAACCGAGGCAGCCGGTCTGTTTGCGCAGAAAGCAGCAACGACGGTACAGTGTCGGCCCGTTGCGGAGAAACTAGCAACGGAGATACAAGCAAGTAAGAGCTTCCGCTTGAGGGAGGAGCATGATGAATTGATGAACTCACACTTGAGGGGGGGTGTTGTGTGCAAGTGTGAGTTATATGTCCCACATCGGATAAAAAAGTAAAGGTTAAACACCTTATAAGTAAGAGGACCTACAAACCCATAACCTTAAGGTTTTGGGTAAGAGTGTGGCGTCTCTCTTGCAAGTGTAGTTGTTCTAGTGGATGGTCCCCAAGGCTCCCCCTATGACCCAACACGTCCATATCAAATCTATTGAAAATAACAAAGATAATTTAATCCCAAAAACATAAGAACTAAGTTCCCTAACTATTCACCTAATTAGAATGTCTAAGCAACTAATATAGGTAGAATCACGTTAAAATTCACAAAATGGAGTGCATAAGTTTTCATATAATTAACATTTAGAGTTTCAAGTAAAATTGGCAGTTATCAATGACCAAGGTTTTCAATCGGACATGTATTTCAATTGCTTTCAATCCTTGATAATAATTACAATCAAATGCAGTTGATGCGACTCTAGTTATAGTCTCAAAAACATCCAAAATTTTGATGTTGTAATCTACATCACGATGAGACAAGCTTACTATGGGGATGCAAGTCCATTTTATATGGATTTGTCTCATCAATCCACTAACATGGAAATAGTCTTTGCTCTCAAAAACTGCCATAATGAACATTTCAAGTTATGATTTATACATGATTTTGTATCTAGGATTATTCCTTTTCTGACCGGTTTTCTAGTTGCTATTAGAATATAGCATAAAGTGTAACCATTCAAATTCTTCTAATTAGTATCTATGATCTATTTAATCACAAAGACACAAAGTAGTCATGCCAAGATACTATATTCTACATCAAATTAGTATGAAGATGTTTTGTAGAATAAAAAAAAGACAGCATGCAAACAACAGCTTTGCCTACCGCATATATGTTCACAAAGCTTGAGGGCCAGGAGACAAATAACTAAAAGAGAAACTTTTGTACAAAAAAGCCAAAACATATGTTCTTTTCACTTTACTTTATTCTGGAAAATCCTAATAAAACATACTTAAATCTGATGTCAGGTTAATTATAAAGACAACATGTTTGAATGGTGTCTAGGTGTCAGGTTAATTATAATTCATAGATTTTTTTTTTGAATAAATTATAAGTCATAGATATCTAGGTGTCTTTAATTATTACTACATAGTATAACTTTCTTAGTTTAAATTTTTATCACTCATACATTGATTTATTTTATAAAAATAAAATTACAGTATAAAATCTTGCCCCCACCGATTGAATATTTATTTATTTTTTTGGTCAGGTAGCCTGGCGGCTAGAATTCACCTTATAAGTTGAATAAGTGGGATGTCCGGAGTTCGAACCCCGGTCCCTGCATATAATAATGCATTGTCCTAACAACTGAGCTATGCTCACGGGACAAATGCTTCTATAATGTGAATTTTTTTTATCTATCACATTAAGTCGCCATCTTTCTATAAACTAATGTTACCCGCTAGCTTTGTCAAATGCTTCTCGACGTTTTGTGGACCAACATTGTTATATTACATTAAAGTGATCAAACGATTTTGCATTGGCAATAAGGAAAGGATAATCTGCATTCCAAGGATTAAAGACAACTAAAATATTGCTATAAACCTCAAGATGCAGATTATCTAATCCTTACCCAATATTTCTACCGACTCCATCATGACAACATATATCTCTAATAGAAAATGGAAACTATCAAGTTGATTTCAGTTCTGCATTGGTGATAAGGAAGAGATAATCTGCATTCCAAGGCTTAGATACATTTATGCATGGTTGTTCTAAACCTCAGGATGCAGATTATCTCATCTGATCCCAATATATCCTCATTCAACAAGTGTGTTTAGTGTTGGTACTGAGGAAAATGTAATTTGAATCCCGAGGACTCCAATTGCAAGTAGTATATATTAAGCAAATGGGAGTACAAGAAGAGCATGAGCAAATACTCTAAGGAAGAATACTTGAGTTAGGTTTGATTGAGAGTCATCTGCATCATCATAGGAGTTTATATTGTGCTTCAAATATATTCGATTAAGAATGGTTTGCCAATCATTTTTTTTAGGATTCTTAACTTGACCGCGTTCCTGAAAAGTATATATAGATCACTTGTTCTTGACAAAATGTCACATTCAATATATAGGCTTTGTCATACCCCAATTTTTGACCTTAGATTATATAGTGGGGGTGTATCTTTGATTAATGGGGGTACATAATTGTGTGAACGAAATAAGCACTAGAAAAATATAATTTGGAAATGATAAATTAATTAATTAATTTAATCATTATTTAAAAGTGTTTTCTTTGTCCCCAAGTTTTGCGAA
>Ga0315913_1007592_pt1 | contig 12966 bp, 7 predicted proteins | sample MpolsnodulesMG_FD_207736 | JGI IMG/M metagenome (GOLD analysis project Ga0315913, IMG submission 207736) | Medicago polymorpha root nodule microbial communities from Los Angeles, California, United States - small nodules | ecosystem: Host-associated > Plants > Roots > Nodule | place: USA... | reverse complement strand
GACATTAGGCCTAAATGATTTTTTTTTTTTTTTATAACAATTTTCGCTGTATAAATAAATGTAGGTTCTTACTAATGGAATTGAAGTGAAGCTACAAAGGAATGCTCTTAGTGTGATCGAAGCACCCACCGGCAATGAAGAAGATGATGACCTTGAATTTGACAACGTGCAATGGAATGGATCAGATATGGGTAAGTTTACCCTTTAAAGCTTCAAATTAACTTTATTAATTCTGACTGGTACTGCTATTCTGTTTTATCTTAAAGGGTATTGTGTTTTATCTTAAGACCATCCCATCTCAATAATGATTAACAATTAAGCTTATCATTCCCCTTAAGAAAAAACAATTAAGCTTATCATTTTGTTTTCTCCTAGAATTAATGTGATTCAATTATGTTTATGTAATTCCTAGTACTTGTTTCTGCACATATTAGAATGCTGTGATATTTTATTAGTTTATTAATTGTTGTTTTGGCTTCAATGACCATGGGTTTGCAAAGTGATAGAGTTTGGTAACATTGGATCCTTTATGCGTGTCTTTTTTTTTTTCCTTTTTTTACTCTAAATACTAAAAAGACACTCGTGTTTTGCTTTTTTAATATTTATTTATTGACCCTACCAGTACTATTTTTAATAATTAAATAAAATTGTGTGTTATGTTTGATTTCTCAGCATCAGACGATACACACAAGTCTCACAAATCGAGGCACAGAGTGCATAGATCGTTGGGATCATGTCACAAGACCATGAGTAGGTCCTTCTCTGGTGATTCACAGTCTAAGGGGTCCGTTACTATGCCTCATGGGTCCATGGTATATCAGCTTTAAATCTTTTTTCATAATTTATTTTCCTACCCACTGACGCATTAGATAATTTTATTCCTTTATATTTTAATTATTAATGTTATTTTCTTTGTATATTTTCTGCAGAAGGTTGACTTGAGCAAGCTTGAAATGGCTGCATTGTGGAGATATTGGAGACATTTTAATCTTGTACATTCTTATAATAACTAATCTTTTGGTTATGATATCTTATTGAAGATGCTTATGGCAGTCTGAGTGTGTTTGTTGTACTTAGTACTTACTTTTATAATGGATTTGCAGGTGGATGTCGTCCCAAACCCATCAAAGGAGCAGCTAGTAGACGTTGTTCAGAGGCATTTCATGTCCCAGCTGGTACATTAAAATTATTGATTGCTTATTTGTTTGTGTTAACTAGTTTCCATTCAAATAAAGAACTCTTCAACATCATGTGCTTATTATTATAACATTAAACTAATCACAATGATGTCTTTTCTTAATACTATATCTTAATTTATTGAGATTATACTAAAACCGTTCTTTTATAATATTGTACAATTTGAACTGTTGTAATTGAGGTTTTTGTAGTTTTGTAGTTTTGAGCTCCATATTATCAAGTTTCTATCTTTTCTACAAATTACACCGAATTTGTAAATTATCTGATGATGGGGCAAGCATGCCACTAAAATATGCATGAATTGTGGTGGGTTGCGTGTGTGCCTGAAAGTTTGTTGTAGAACTTGAATTGAATGAAGTATTTGGCTGTTATGATAATTATAGCCTGAAATTGCGTTTCTTTCTTGTGAAGCAAATGGACGAGTTGCAGGTCATTAAGGGATTTGTCAATGCTGCAAAGAGGGTCAAGACTGTGTGCAAATGAGATTGGAATGACGCAAGAAATGACTGAGATATGTTAAATAGTATTGTCTATGCTAACAGAGATAATGTATCTAGTGTTCACCTCCCTTCGTACTTACTATGTTACATATTAATCGGGAATTTGCATATTTCTGATATAGTAGTAGGTTAATAGTTTAAGGTTATAGAGGTACTAATTACTCTTTCGTGGCCACCCAGTTATTATGTAGATATATGTGACCTTGAAACTGGTCGTAAGGGAAGTCTCCAAGGCTTTCTTTTCGATGTTCGATTCGATGTACCGCTGACTTGCTGGGAAGTGAGCTTTTAGAGACCTTAATGTATATATTAGTAATTAGTATATTTTAGTTTCTCTTCACTTTGATTCTTCTCATATATGAATGAATTCTCCACTGCCAATCCGCCACCACCCTATGGCTAATGAAGTGGTTATTAATCAAATTGGTAAGACCGTTCTATGATTTGAAGTTTTTTCTTCATTGTTGTTATCAAAAGTATTAGGATTTTAGCGCATAATTTAAACTAGAATTATTTGTGTATGTTCCCATGTGGTAAATATATTTGTTATGTCATGTTACTTTTTTTTTTTTGGAGAAACTGTATTTCATCTAATCATCTACTCTAGTAAAATACCAAAATTTAGTTATAAATAGAAAAATTCGCGGAATTAAAACTTCTCGTGATTAAACAATGTTGGATAACTTTCGAATATAATAATGAACTTTTGTTCTTTCTTTTTGTTCTTTCTGATTTTCTTTTTCATTTTAGGAAGAGAATCCACCCAACTTTGTCAAGCTCGTCTACTTTCCTTTCTACTTTCGCTCTCTTTTTCGCTCAATTTGCTTTAATTTATAGGAAATGTTAACTAGCGTCTCCGAGACACTGGTTAAGAACTTTAATTAGTAATTTTTTATGAAAGTTTGTGTAATAAAGTATATTGAAAATTGAAACTTTTGACATTTTAAAAAAATAATGACTTGATTTAGAATGCTTAAAAAGTGCCCCGGGGACATTCGTTAATAAAACCATTAATTTATTTGTAATTTAATTCTTTTTTTTTTTTAACAATATTAGTAATTTAATTCTAAAAGTAAAACCCCTCTCTCTCTTTCGTGTCTTCTAATCCAAACAAAGGTACTCGAGAGAGTGAAATAGTGGAGGAGCGGGAACATGGTGAGAGAGTGTTTTTGTTTGGAGGGACCATGATCAAATCTGTAGCAATTGACCAACTGTTAAGATGGTCCATGGTAGTTCAACTATCAAAATGCTTACATTCTTAAGGTCACTAAATAAATCACATCCATTCACAAAATGAGGAGCTAAAGTTTAAATCTCACCTGAGAGAGATATCCGCATTTCACGTGCAAGATTATATTTAGCGGAGGAAGCCTATGAAAGGAAAAACTAAAATAACATTTAACTTTATTTGAATAACATGCATATCTTTAATTTGATCGGGGTCATTCTTTACTTTGTATAATTTATTTCAAAAATAAAAATATACCATTAACTAAATTGAAGTATTTATCTATCCAAAAATAAATAAATTGAAGTATGGGTACAAAAAAAAATTGAAGTATGGTTACCAAAAAATAATTAAGTATTTATGAGAATGTGAATCGCCCTAAAATTGAGGGTTGAGAAAGATCAATTTTATATCTGATAGAAAAGGAAGCAAAACAAAAAACTTAGATGTAAATATGTTTTTTTTAGAGAGATGTAAATATGTATTGAAAAGGGAAGAAAAAAAATGAACCTTAATGTTAATTTAATTTTGTCATTTTACTATATTTCCTCTCCGGTATCTTTTTATCGTATCATCTTACATATTCATTTTTAGCCGATCTTAATTATTGGGATAAAGTTTAATTGTTGTTGTATCAATTTCATATTATTTTTGTCCCTGTGGGCTGCATATTAGGGAGTCTTTCATGTTTCAAACCTTGTGAGGGTAAAGGGAGAGTGGTGATGTTGTTAGTTGTTACATCCTTTTCCTCCTAAAATTATATATACTCACACCTGATTTGTCACAAGTGAGCAAAAACAAAGGATTTTCGGATCAAAACGGGGCCAATTACACATGCCAAGTCGTGAACTTGTTTGAATTGACTTGAAACTGCTAGTCTCGACTGATTTCCTCCACACAAAATGATAACGGAATCAAAAGAATTTTGAAATCCACACACAATCATAACGGAATCAAAATATTTTTGCTCTTTACCTAACACGTTAGTGTTAATTCTGCTTGATATTATCCTTGCATGAGTGAAATCACACATCGTGCTGTTTTAAAGGTAGGTATAACCTCATTTCCCATCTAAAATCTTAAAATCTCTCTCAAATCACCCAAATCTAAAATTCCTTCAACTTTAAATCAAACAACACTCAAATAACAAGTAAGTTTTCATAATCAAACATCATTAAATTTTTTATGTTTATATGTTATATTTTTCCTCTTAAATTAGATTTTTTTTTAGTTTTAGGGTTTGTTTAAATTTTGATTTTTTAGCAAGAAGTGATACAATGTTACATGTTAATGACTTATATTACTTAATTGTTTAGATGTTTGCATGTTTATGTTGTAGTTATGAGTTTTAGGGTTTATGTATAATTTGCATTCCAAGTGTTTGATGAAATGTTTGAATGAATTTTTCATTGATTGTTTAATTTCTTATGGTGTAGATCTGAAACAATAGATCATCATTTGTTCAAAGCTCAAATACGTTTCAACGGTGGAACCCGTCATTCGTTCAAAGTTCGGGTCGATATCACGCTAAAGGATCTCAAGGATCAATTGAACGAAATCAATCAAGAACTCAACCCTGAAGACACAAGGAGGGTGGAAGACCTTCATGTTCTCTAGACATTATCGGACGATGAATACGTTAGGAACATGTTCTCTAGACATTATCGGGAAGGGAGAATGTGGTAAAACTAAATCTAGGGTAAAAAGAAAACCACAAGAAAACCAACCTCCATGGGGTAAAACTAAATCTGCTTCTTTTTACCCCAAGAAGATTGGTCACCAATCATCTTAAGTTCAAAGCAACCTCTTGAAATTTTCAAAGATGCCTCTTTCTATGAAAGACCAAAGATGGAAAAACAACATTGTTGTAGAAGAAAGAGGAGGAGAGAATGCAAGATGATAGTGTGAGAAATGGTGAAGGTTGGAAGAGTATTTATAGGGGTTGGGGTAACATAAGTTTTAATTACACTAAATGCAGTAAAAAAAATGTGTAAAAAGGTGTAAAAAAACGTGTAAAATCAATTAAGAATAACTGACCACCGTCCAAAAAACGTGTTCTTTGTGTTAGACCACCGACCAACTTTACATGAGTTAACTCACGCAACCGGCCAAAGGTGCGTGACTTAACTCACGCCACCGTCTAAAGATGCGTGAGTTAACTCACGTTGCATGTATGGGGTGGGTGAGGAGTGTGAGTTAACTCACATAGGGGCATTATGGAAATTTCAATTGAGAACGAGCAATTTTAGCCGGGTAAAGAGCAGAATTCGAATCAAAATACCAGCTTGACTTAATCCGAATCTCTAAGTTGAAAAGAAAAAAAAATGGACACAAATTTGTAACTTCTGAAAGACACGGTCAAATATGTTTTAGATAATGTTTTAGACAATACTGCCCCCTTTGGTTATGGCAAGGTCGTCACTAATACTAATAGCGAGAACAGTCAAATTATAGCTTTCAAATTATTTCATGAACTACTTTTCTATATCTATTTTGAAAAGAGTCCTGGTACTTTAGCTACCGTAAACATTTATCTATATAGCACCTTGCTAAATAAGAATCGCGCTGTGAATCATCGAATAATTATTGTTAAAGTTTAATGATATATAGTTATTACTATAATTTTTTATTTTAAAACAAATAATGTGTACATATAAGACACGTTTAAGCATCCAAAAATCGAACTTCATTGCATATGTTTATATATATATATATATATGTTTTTTTTTTGACACAATGTTTTTATATTCTTGTTTATCAACTGTGCCCGTTTCTTTTTTATTTTTATTTTTATTTGAGTTCAAATAGTACTTCCTCCATCTTAAGGAGCTCTTTCCAAGGACGTATTCAGAGAATACTGTGTTCAATTTTTAGGGGAACAACGCTTGACCAGTGCCCATGAGTCGGATTAGTCGCCCACCATTGGTGAGTCGGAAACCGGTGCGAAAGCCAAAAAACTAGAAAATATGACCTCCCCTCCATTTTCCACCAAAACCCAACTCCCAAACATGCCCTAAGTAGCTTAGCTTCAAATTGCTTGCAAGTGCCATAATCTGTATACTTGTTTATACATGTTATCTTTATTTCATATGCAGTCATGATTAAGTCAAAATAAAGTATGAAATGTGATTTATGCTCATGTGTTATAAACATTGTTTGGTTTGTCTTTTTCGGCAGCCGTGTTTTGGGTGCCTCATCGCTGTTGCTCATCTTTTCATATCCCTTGATGAAGAGGTTTACATTTTGGGTAATGAATATTCTCATTTCTAGTTTCTTCTGGCAAATTTATTTTTCTTCTTATTTCTTATTTCTAGTGCACTCTCCTGCTATATTGGTTAGCCTGGCCTGACCTTTAATTGGGGGGCTCTGTTGGGATGGGCAGCAGTTAAAGGAAATCTGGATCCATCTATTGTGCTGCCACTTTATGCCTCTGGAGTTTGTTGGACTCTTGTGTATGATACTATCTGCGAACATCAGGTAAAAACAATATTGTTTCTTGAAAGACATGATCCCTATGATTTTGCTTCTCTGTCCTACCTTTTGTTTGCTGCATGATCCCTGAGATACTGCTTACTTTCCAGTATCCTCAACAAGAATCTTGTGGTTAAAGCAACTTATCTTATGCATTTAGGATAAAGATGACGACTTGAAAGTTGGAGTTAAATCAACAGCTTTACGCTTCGGTGATTCAACAAAGGAGTGGCTTACTGGGTTTGGGATTGCAAGCCTTAGTGGTCTTGCTCTCAGTGGACTTAATGCTGAAGTAGGTGAATGTTATTCTGCTCTCTTTTTCACGAGGTTAAATAATTGTTTTCTGTGTCATGATTATATGATTGGAGCAGGGTGGCCATATTATGCATTTCTGGGAGTTGCGTCTGGACATTTAGGCTGGCAAATATGGTCAGTTGACCTTTCTTCTAGTTCTGATTGCAATAGGAAGTAAGTTTGTGAAACTATTTCCATAAATTTATGATTTAGTCATCCTAAAGTCCATCTTTTGAAAGGGTCTCAAATCTTTTTTACGTTGGCTTGAACATTTATCACAGCTTCAGTATATTTTTATTTTGAGCAGTGATATTTGAACAACCATTTGTTAACAACTTTTATGACAATCTCATTTTTCTCTGTTCTCATTGGTCAAAAACAATGGAGAGAGAGAAAGGAAGAGAGAGTAAGAGTATAATGTGAGTATGAGAGTAAAAGTTGTCAAAAAAAGGTTGTACAAATATCATTTCTTTTTTATTTAACGGTCAATACCACAGAAAAACAATTATGAGATTATCATAAACTTTTTAAAATTTCCTTAGAAGTTTTTTCAAAGACTAAATTTTATAGATTCGCTATTTGCTAAAAATGCTAGATGTCATACTTACTGTTTTATTTCCTCAAACCTCAACATATAAATAACCCCTGCATACTTCAGTCATTGATCAATTTTTCTGCTGATTACTTTTCAAGTTTTTTTTTTTGTTGAATCACACTTTGTTGCAGAAATTTCTGATGTATTTCAATTAGCTTATGATATAATGTTTCATTCAGTGCTATCCATTTTAACTACGACATGACCTTTTTTTTTTTTAAACTGCGACCTGACCTTTTTTCTTTTCTCCTCCAGATTTGTATCAAATCAGTGGTATGGAGTTATCATATTTGGTGGAATCCTGGCTGGACGACTTTCATCATAGGGTAAAGCTGGCTTTATATTTATATATAGTAACAAAAATAACGAAGGGTCCCCTGGAAACTGTGTGCCATATTCAATGTTGTTTGTATTTTTGTAATTATATTGGACTTGAAGGTAACCGAACGATGACAATTTGTTACTAGGTTCAACTAGTTAAGTAACTTGATTAATTAGTTTTTTATTATTTTCTTCTGATACCAACATCTGAATGTCGTTGTTATCATGCAGATGGCACTATCAGCTCACATAAATGAGTTAAAAGAAGTAAATAATTTTTTGATAGCACATGAAACTTGTACATTGTAGCTCCATAATCTCAAGGTTGTGACCAAGAAATTGATTGTCAAGAAACTTTTAGTTTCACTGTTTGAATTATGGGAACAAGCGTGATGCCAAAGTGCAGTAGCATTTGCAGTTCTAAGTTTCAAGCTGAGGAGTGATTGGTGTAATCCACTTGTGTATGTATTGACGAGCGATAGTGTTAGTCCACTCATATGTTTGGATGAGTGAAAAGGGTATCATATTTGTATCATATTGTTATATGATGACTTTCATTGATTGATTATATAGCAAGTAGATGATGGTATTTATCATGAAAGAAAAGTCAGAAACATTGAAAAACTTGAAACATAACATTTGAAGAACAATTTGAATACTGAAGTCGAAATAAAGATCTATTTCTTTGCATTGACAATAGAAAAAAGTTAACACCTCAAGAATTCTGCTACTATGTAGAATTCTTAACATGTCTATGCATTTTATATTCATGAGATAAAACCTGCCACAATATTACCAAACAATTTTGTGAAGCATGTTGCATGTCAATTAATAAAGGGGTGTTTGTGTCATTTAAAAAGACCATAAGGGAGGTCAGAGTAATTTAGTCTTTAGTAAATGATACTAATTTTACTATTAAAATCAATTTAACTAATCATTTCTTTAAGTATAATGCAAAATTGAAAAACGACTATTAATATGAGACGAAGCGAGTGCAGAAGTAGGAGTATATAGACTTAAAACGATAATGTGCAATTATGTAAGGTGGTAAATTAAATGCAAGTTATCATAAGTGTGTTTGAGGACAAATGTTGAAGCAGGTAAAGAAATTGGAGAAACTCTTGGGTAGAGACAAGGATTTGGACCCTCTATTTGATCACACATACATAAAAAGAAAAAAGTAAAAAAAATAACAATTAAATAATCATTAATTTTTAAATGATTATAGCATATCCTTTTTTTTTTGTGACCAAATAGAGGGTTCAAATTCTTGTGTTCATCCAATAATTATTCAACAAACTGAGGTATGAAAGAGTGGTTTTGTGTGGTGGGGACAGAGAGCGGTGGAAGCACAAGCACTGGACAGAAGACCAGGGAAAATTCAACATCTGCCTGCACCAAAGGAGAAAGATATTAAACACGCCAAAAATGTTTGGTGGGTGGGTTGGTGCTTTCTTTGACATTGATCATTAATTTATGTTTCTTGTTTCACACCCTCTCTAACCAAACAATAACGAACCCGGGCCATCTTAATTTTATATAATTAGTGGAGCATTGTAGTAGAAAATTGACAATCTCATCACTTTAGTATTGCTCCTATAAGTACCACATGTCTCCATTAACCGTTTAAAACTTACTAAAGTGTTAAGTTGTTAAGAAGTGGAGATAAAAAGATGAGTAACTTTCAAGTGTTGATTGCGTTTCTATTGGCTTTGTTACTCTACAATTCATCAAGTGCTCTTGTGTACTCTTTCCCACAACCACACCCACCCCATTACCAAGGTGCACCACCACCACCATCACCTGGGTGCCACCACCATGTGCCGCACCTTCCTCCAAAACACAGGCATCGTAAGATTCCACCTCCACCGCCGCCGCCTGCAGCATTCTACTTCTTTTCACCCCCACCTCCAAGTTCTCACCATTTTCCTTAAAAAAAACATTAGGTCTCTGGGCACATTACATTACTGGTCAGAGCTTTTAACTTGCCTAAGTCCAGAACGACTGAATGTTTTGTTTTTTTTTTCTTTTTTCTTTTTTATTTTGACAATACAAATGTTAGTATTGTTATAGTAGCATGTTAGTCCTTAACTACTTCACTGAATGTTATTGTTAAGGCAGGGTACTTCACTAAATGTTATTGTTGATGCTTTTTAATTATTGGTGTACCATATATTTCTATATTTGCGATTGGAATACTTAATTAAGAGGCAACTCTAACCATTACGAATGTGATTTTTAAAATAACTAAAACATGTTTAGCTGACATTGCTTAGTTGAATGAGATATAGGCAAAGGCAAGCTATATGACATAGTTAAGTTTGGCTTTTTTTTTTCTTTCAAACTTAGCGCTATATATTATAAAAAAAAATAAAAAAATCAATATAAGGGAGGCCCGATCACAATCCGTTATACATTTTGGCAGTGAATGTATCACCAGCATTTTAGAGTCTACATGAAGCTCCATTTTAACAAAACCACATTCAAGAGCCAACTTCAAGCCATAAAAAACTCTCAAGAGCTAAGCAACATAAGTACTAGACCAACTTAAAAACTATAAGAAATCACACACAAGCAGTTGCCATCTTTCTCACGAATCACATCACCACAACCCCCCGAAAGAGTTCCGCCTTTATTACTAGCTTTGTCTTGTCTGTATTTAGACGAATCCAACCCACCTTGAAGGCTTCCAACTAAAATATTAGGAAGAGAGTTGTTTGGATAATAGTAGAAACTACGCACCACACTAGCATGTTGATAAAACATAACATACCTTGAGACCTCTCTCCAAGGTAAAAGAGGCCTAGCAAAATTTTCTTCTTGTACCTCTTTATTTCTCCATGAAAATTGCTTTTCTGATATCAAAAAGTTCATATTAACACATGGAAATGACCAAATTACCCCCAATAGTAGTTAACTGCCTCTGACATATCCGACAACAGTTAACTGCCGCTGGCTCCAGAGGCAATTAACTGTTTCAGTCGAAAAATCAAAATAAATCGAAACTTATTCAGAATTCTACGAAACTTTACAGACAACTCTAAATATATATATATCTTTAGAGCTGTCTGTAAAGTTTCGTAGAATTCTGAATAAGTTTCGTAGAATTTTGATTTTTCGACCGAAACGCGTAAAATCACAACTGGAACTGCACTTAAGTGCAGCAAAGCCAGAGGCAGTTAACTGCCTCTGGAGCCAACGACAGTTAACTGATGCCGGACATGTCAGAGGCAGTTAACTACCGCTGGGGGTAATTTGATCATTTCCATGTGTCAATATGAACTTTTTGATGTTAGGAAAGCAATTTTCATTTCTCCATTGCCACAAACAATGACACCTTATAGCCCACACTCTAGACCAACTACAATCCGAATGAGGTCAATTGATGTATTTGAAAATTTAAAATGTCACGTAACATTTATATATCGTTCAAAAAAGAAAATTTATCCAAATAGATGAGTTCACACTACTCTGATCTTAAATACAAACAAAAATTATATAAAAAAAAAGAGTTGATAGAGTTGTTAAAAGAAAATTGCTCTTCCCCCTTTCAAAATTGTACATTCCGTTAACCTAGTGGGAGTTAACTCACACTCGACATTTTTCAGCGGTAGTTAACTCACACTGACACTTTTTAGACCGGTTCAATCACTTTTTAAGTCGGATCAACCAATCTTAAAAGTGTCTGCGTGAGTTAACTACCGCTGAAAAATGTCGTGGTGAGTTAACTCCTGTTCAGTCAAGGGAATGAACAATTTTGAAAGGGAGAAAGGTAATTTTCGATGTTAAAAACAGGACAGGCCTAAGGGCCAGCCATTAGTCCATAATTTCGACCGGATTGGGCTGTAAAAAAAAGAATTTTTCTTCTTCCATCACATACACACCGCTACGGGCTTTAATTAATTAACACCCAAAAACTTACCACTAGTTGGGACTATCTTATCTAATTGAATTAGTTCCTGTTATAGGCCGTAAAGACAAACAAACTAAATTAAAGCTTGAACGTTAAACTTGGCCTCGGGTAAAACGGTGCTTCCCTTCGCTGCAACGTCCATTGCGTTATTTTGGAAGGAAAGGAAAAGTTCCATGATCTATAGATTGTCGAGCATTGAATTGAATTTGATTCTCATAAAGCTAATTATATTTTGAATATAGTATTTCATTTGGACCACAAGTAGTAGTAGTAATAATTTAGTCCATGTATGCTTATATGCTATGGTTAATTAGCAATTTAACTTAAGCACTACATTCAACAGCTAGTAGTTAAATACAACTTGTCCACAGTGCAAAATGAATGAATAATATAAAATTGACATTGCAATTTCAATGCCGTAATAAAAGAGTAACTTGCGGGTATGATTCATTGATTTGAGTAAAGATACTGGCGTGAATTTTTGGAGTCTCCCTGTCTTCAGTTATTTTTTCACGGCTTTTAACATGACTCAAAACCAAGTGGTACCGCAACTCATGCTGCTCTGTCTTCTCGCTCGTCAAGGAGAAAATATGTATATTCCCTCGTTATCTTGTCTTGTTATAAGACCATGGCCCATTAAATATTAAGAAAAATGATTCTAACAACTCTTTTTTGTTGTTGTCAAACTTGTAACAGTAAGTTTATAAAATTTGTATGTTGTTTTTTACATAATTATGTATATATTTAATAATATAATAAGATATAAAAGTTATTAACTTATAGTGGTGTTTTTATAAAGAACTCATTAACGCATGTAAAAATTTGAAGCATTATTGAGCGCACACATTCCCCACCACGAACTAAAGATGTGAAAACAGGAACATTCTCCATGTGATAGGGCATTGTAGTTGACGAAACTGGAACTCATTCTCCATATCCCCCTCTGCATCATCAAAGTTTCCTCTCTCATTTTTGTTTTGTTCTTTTAGGTAATATGGAAACAAAACCATTTCTATGCTAAAAAGTATCTACACAAACCATTTTATACAAATTATACAAATAATTTCAAAATATACTTAAAAGAGTGGGATGACATGGTAAAATAGTAAACTCACATTGATTGTGGATGTAAAATACATATCTTTCAAGGGAATTTCTATTGTACACCCGCAAATTACGGTGTACCGGTACTCTCGCTTACAATTTTTATAAATTAACTATCATTTTTATGAATAAAATAGGTGTTTGTTGACATATATATTTTAGAAAATATCATTTTATAAGAAAAAACATCATTTCATTTTTTATAAAAATCATACCAAATTTTTTTACATTTTATTGTAAAAAATAATCAAAATTCTCTATTATGAGTAATAAGAATTCAGAAAAATCAAATTTTATTGCGTTGACGTTTTTGGTAAATAAGATTTAGTTATTATAATTATAG
>Ga0315913_1007587_pt1 | contig 12972 bp, 8 predicted proteins | sample MpolsnodulesMG_FD_207736 | JGI IMG/M metagenome (GOLD analysis project Ga0315913, IMG submission 207736) | Medicago polymorpha root nodule microbial communities from Los Angeles, California, United States - small nodules | ecosystem: Host-associated > Plants > Roots > Nodule | place: USA... | reverse complement strand
TAACCCCCGAACCCTAAATCTTTTCAAAGGGGTGTTTCGAACTTTTTTCCCCTTTTCTCTTAAAATTAAATGTTCAGTCGTGAAACAAAATAGTGAGTCAAACGCTAATCAAATAGCCTTGATCTCCAAAAATGGCGCGACATTGAGCATCAATGAGTGAGCTATAAAATAAAGGAAAATGACTCTTAGACACCCAAACTCCAACCTACCAATAGAGAAAGAAATAAAGAGTGTGAAACAATAGACATGATGAGTTGGTGATCAACGTGGCCATGTGTAGTACTCCCTCCGTCTCGCAATATTAGTCATTTAAGGTTTGTAGAGAGAATATCTTTCACAGTTCTCGCATTGTGAAGGATGTTGCTCCTATCAAACTCACCCCTCTGCAGCAGGCAAAGAAATCAGCATCTTGAATTGAAACTTAGCAAGAGTAATGTACCATGAACTATCTATTTTATCATCACCTTTTACTTTTGGGATTAAAATCATGAGGTTAGAGTTAATGTTAGGCATGATCTCATTATGAATGAAAAAAATATTGAGTAGACTGCACCACAACAATCGCAATAATACTCAAATAATATTGATAAAAGTGACCTGGCAACTCATCAAGGCCTGAAGCTCCATCCCATTTAGGTCAAACACAACTCTTTAAGATGAATCATTGTCGAAACATGGGTTTGAAGTCCGACTCTTGCATGTTGTCATATCTATGACTACTGAATTATGGTCGTGTGACAATAAATATCATTTTTATCACTTAGAGAATGTGGTTGAGTCATTATTACAATGTATTATTTTTCTTGCATTTTTTCCGGTATAATCACTACATTTTATTTACATAAGTGTTATTCATATAAATTATATTTTTTTTTATTGACTTTGTCATGTGGGTGCATTATGTTGTTTTGTTTGTCGTTTTGGTACAACATTGCTTGATTTTTTGGCCTTGCTGCGATGTTTGTTGGGTTTAAACGACATATCAGCTTTGATCCATTACAAATTTAGTTATAATGATTTAAACATGAACATTACAAATTCAAAGACATTGATATTCCGACCAAAAAATGGTTGGACTAAATCCTAACTACATGAATTAAGGTTGAGTCGTAAGCAACAATAAGCTCCCTAAAATGTTCTTTCAACCCTAATTGGTTTATCACACACAATTGATTCTGTAATATTACCACTCTTCAGAGGGTTGTAGGCCCACTCATACTAAAATATGCAGTCTCTCACGAACCAGCTCAAGGGTGTAGTCACTCTCGAACCAACACCTGGATGTAGTCTCTCACAGACAAACACCTTAATTTACTATGAAATTCAAGAGCATACAATTACCCATATATGTTAATGTAACAAACGTATCACATGACATATGCAATCATGTCAACATGCTTATTTTATACATATAATTCAATATTATCATATGTAGCAACATTTTTACAATCAACAAATAGTACGTATTTATTCTAAATCATGAAGACAGTAATCGCTATTAACATCACATTAATCACATATAACCATAAGTGGGCAAAAAATTATCTTTAACATGGTTAGTCGTATCCACGGAAACAACATTTCAACAAAAAAACAATCATGCTGAAAAATTGTAGATCGTGTGTATGTGAAAAGTTTAATTTTTGGTAAGTTCACGATTTGATGTAAGCGTAAACTTTTGTTTTGGTCTGTGAGAAACTACATCCGATGTTGGTTCGTGGAAAACTACACATTTGTATTGGTTTGTTAGAGACTACACATTTTAGTACGAGTTGCCCTATGACCTTATAAGGAGTGGTTATATTTCATAATCATTTAAATGTTGTAAGTCTTGTAAGAACATTTTATAGATCTTATTATTAGCTAGCACGCTACCCTAAAACCCTGTAGGCACTTTATTCTCAGACCTTGATCTCGACCCACCATCGAAAAGGTATACCCTATATATGTAAGTGAGAACAAAAATGAAAGGGTAAACCACCATTTTGTTCTATGAATGTGTTAGATGGGGTTATTGTAGTCCTCAAATGTATCAAAACTGCAAAGACTTCCACAAGTATATCTTTTATTAGTTATTTTGGACATCGACTATATTTTTAAGCTATCAATTTGGTCATTGAATGTGTTTTTCGTTGATCAATTTTGTCAATAAAAATACTAACAAAAAAGACCATATATATGTTTGTGTGTGTATTTTTACAATTTCAATACATTCATACCCTACAGTGATAATACTTTATATGGAAATAAAATGAAATAACAACATCACTTTATATTTAATCATGTTTGAAGAAAAACTAAAGACAATGAGAACATATCTTAATATAATTTTCAATAATTAAGATTAAACTTGTATGGTGGCTAAAAGATGACATGTCAAAAACGAGAGAAAATAAGATGATTGTGGAATGACCCATGACGCCCAAAAGAGGACTTACAATGCTCGTTTTTGGAACTAATCACTTGTAGTATGAGAGATTTCAAGATTTGAGCCGACAAAAAGAGGCGAGAGAAAGTTAAAGACCTATTTTTTTTTAGGGAATTAAAGACCTATTTTTGTGAACCGAGATATTCAATGTGACATAATAAGCATCGAAACTTCATAAATAAATATGCAACATCATTGAAAAATGACCAAAAAATTGAGATGGGGGACAAAAAAAAACCAAATAGGGGAAAAAAATCGGGGTTTAAAATAAGAGGACCAACACTTCATTTTTCTTTTAAAAAAAGCAAATAAAAAATGTATTAAAGCTTCAAAATTATTATTTTCAATAACAAGTATTTTTTTTGTCAAAGAAACTAAATTAGTCCATCTAAATTGACACTGGGGAGAATCAAACATGAGACCTCGAGGAGGAACACACTCCTAAGTCCCAAGTCAATATATCCTATCAGACCAACCCAATTGGATTTCCAATAATAAGTCTCTACACTTTTTTGAATTAGAACAGAGAGTTCTTGAATCCGAAGTTTGATCGTATTATTGTCTGATAAAAAATACTATTCTAAAATCAATCTTAAATTTTTCAAAATAATTCATTATTTAGTGGATCTCATTAATCGAAATTTAATTACTTGTTTGTTATTATTTTTTTCTTCCTTTAACAAATTTTCCAAACAACATTTATTAGCAAGACTTGTGGAGAAAGAAAAAGATCCCACTAATTTGCATTTACACTATACCTCAACCTCAACACGTTGCTTTTCCACACTAATGAATTGTGTCCACTCCACCGTCAACCATAACACCTCATTGGAAATCCCTAAATCATCACAAGGCACACCATCAAAAACTTAGTTTAATTTTTTCATAAACCTTCTGAAATGTGATCTTAACCATATCACCTTCCAATGCCTAAAACTAAAGAAAACATAAATACCCTATTCATAAAAACATAATCAAATTGAAAAATGATAATTATTTCTTATCCTTAAAGAAGAGAAATCATAGATTTGATGATTTATATTATTTCATTAGAAAAAGAAAAAGAAACATAAAAAATGAGAAAAAAGTTTGTTTGTTATTTATGAGGTGAATTTTGCTTCCTTGGCTACACAATTTCAACAATTCCTTAGAGAGGGAAAGCGCATCTCTGAGGTTCCTCAACCAAACAACTCTGTTTCGAGGAACAGGATGAAGAAAGTCTTCCTTAAGAGGCAACATGTGTTTGAAACGACGAGCGATGTTGTGTGATTCTTCCCTTTGTGTTCTTCTGTATTCGCCGAATTGAATCACCGATTCGATGAGTCCTTCGATCTCCTCCACCATGACCATAACGTTGCATTCTTCTTCTTTATTATCATTTTCCACGTTGTTTGATTCTGGTTCTACATTTTCCTCCCTCTCTTTTTGTTCCTTCCATTGAAAGTCACATGTTTCATGCACCATGCATGTTTCTACGTACATTATTGTTTTTATCGAAAGTCACCAAAACAAAAATAACTATTTCTTATTTTTGTTTATTTGAATGTTTTAAATTTTGAAACTAGTTTTGATTATGAATATTGAGACCTTTGTTTTATTATCGACCCAATAAAATGGAAGGGTTATGTCCACAACACCTTTTTTCTAATGCACCCACCTTTTTTACTAAGGTCTTCTTTACTATGGTCTTTGTCATAAGTTTTTTTATTCACTTGAGCATCAATGAGTCAGCTATAAAATAAAGGAAAATGACTTTTAGATACCCAAACTCCAATCTACCACTAGAGAAAGAAATGGAGAGTGAAACGATAGATATGATAAGTTGGTGATCAATGTGGCCATCTGTAGTACTCTCTCCGTTTCACAATATTAGTCATTTAAGATTTGTGGAGCGAATATCTTTTATAGTTTTTGCATTGTGAAGGATATTGCTCCTATCAAACTCACCCCTCTTCAGCAAGCAAAGAAACCAGTTGGTTTCCTATTCATTGAAACAAACAAATGAGATGAGTTCAGAAATTTGAAAATTCAAGAGCAAAATGTATTATTAAAACCAAAATTATGTAACACATGCAAAAGGAAAGTCTATTCAAGTGTATCAAAAGTTTTCCTTATGTCAATTTTAAGAGCTAGATTGCCCCCAAAAGTTTTCTCTCTAAAAGATTAATTTTCCCAGAGGCAGTAACAATGCAGTCTTAAAAATTCCTTTCAGGGATGAAACCTTTTGTCGTTGTGAAACAATTTTAGAGGTCATAACTCCCAATCTATCATCTAATATCTTAGTGATGATCTTGAATTGAAAGTTAGCAAGAGTAATTGGCCATGAACTATCCAGTTTATCATCGCCTTTTACTTTTGGGATTAAAATCATGATGTTAGAGTTAATGTTAGGCATGATCTCATTAAGAATAAAAAAATTATATTGAGTAGACTGCACCACATCAGTCGAAACAATACTCAAATAATGTTGATAAATGTGACCTGGAAACCCATCAAGGCCTGAAGCTCCATCCCATTTAGGTCAAACACAATTCTTTAAGATGAATCATTGTGGAAACATGGTTTGAAGTCCGACTCTTGCATGTTGTAATATCTCTGACAATTGGGTTATGCTCATGTGTGACAATAAATATCACTTTTATCAGTTAGAGAATGTGGTTAAGTCATTATTACAATGTATTATTTTTCTTGCATTTTTTTGGTACAATCACTACATTTTATTTACATAAGTGTTATTCATATAAATTATATTTTTTTATTGACTTTGTCATGTTGGTGCATTATGTTGTTTTGTTTGTCGTTTTTGTACAACATTGCTTGATTTTTCGGCCTTGCTACAATGTTTGTGGGGATTAAACGACATATCAGCTTTGATCCATTACAAATTTAGTTATAATGATTTAAACATCAATGTTACAAATTCAAAGACATTGGTATTCCGACCAAAAATTGGTGGGACTAAATCCTAACTGGACGAATTAAGGTTGAGTCGTAACCAGCAATAAGCTTTGTAAAATGTTCTTACAACCCTAATTGGTTTATCACACACAATTGATTATGTAATATCACCACTCTTCAGAGGGTTGTAGAGCCACTCATACTAAAATATGCAGTCTCTCGCGAACCAGCTCAAGGGTGTAGTCACTCTCGAACCGACACCCGGATGTAGTCTCTCACAGACAAACACCTTAATTTACTATGAAATGCAAGAGCGTATGATTCCCCATATATGTCAATGTAACAAACGTATCACATGACATATGCAATCACACCAACATGCTTGTTTTATACATATAATTCAACATTATCATACATCGCAACATTTTTACAATCAACAAATAGTGCATATTTGTTCTAAATCATATGAAAACTATAATAGCTATTAACATCACATTAATCACATATAACCATAAGTGGGCAAATAATTATCTTTAGCATGTTAGTCGTAATCCATGGAAACAACATTTAAAAAAAAAATCATATTGAAAAGTTGTAGATCATGTGTATGTGAATAGTTTAACTTTTGGTAAGTTCACAATTTGATGTCAGCGTAAAACTTTTGTTTTGGTCAGTGAGAAACTACTTCCGATGTTGGTTCATGGAAAACTACACATTTGTATTGGTTTGTGAGTGACAACACATTTTAGTACAAGTGGCCCTATGACCTTATAAGGAGTGATTATATTTCATAATCATTTAAATGTGATAAGCCTTGTAAGAACATTTTATAGATCTTATTATTGGCTAGGACGCTACCCTAAAACCCTATTGACACTTTATTCTCAGACCTTGATCTAGACCCACCATCGAAAAGGTATACCCTATATATGTAAGTGAGAACAAAAATGAAAGGGTAAACTACCATTTTGGTCTATAAATGTGTTAGATAGGGTTATTGTTGTCCTCAAATGTATCAAAATTGCAAAGACTTCCATAAGTATATCTTTTATTAGTTATTTTGGACATCAAATATAGTTTTAAGCTATCAATTTGGTCATTGAATATGTTTTTCGTTGATCAATTTTGTCAATAAAATTACTAAAACAGAGACCATACATGTTGTGTTTACAATTTCAATACATTCATACTTTACAATGACAACACCTTATACGAAAATGAAATGAAATAACAACACCACTTTATATGTAATCATGTTTGGAGCAAAACTAAAGGCAGTGATAACATATCCTAATACAAATTTCAATAATTAAGATTAAACTTGTAAATAACGACAAAAAAGAATTATGGTGGCTAAACGATGACATACCAAAAAAGAGAGAAAATAAGATGGTTGTGGAATGACCCGTGACGCCCAAAAGATGACTTGCAATGCTCATTTTTGAACTAATCACTTGTAGTATGATGTATTTCAAGATTTGAGCCGACAAAAGAGGCGAGGGAAAGTTAAAGACCTATTTTTGTGGACCGAGATATTTAATGTGTCATGATAAGCATTGACACATAATAAATAAATATGCAACATCATTGAAAAATGACAAAAAAACGAGATGGGAGATACAATCCAAAAAAAAAAAACTAAATTGGGGACAAAAATTGGACTTTAAAATAAGAGGACCAACATTTCATTTTTCTTTTAAAAAAAGAAAATAAAAAAATGTATTTAAGCTTCAAAATTATTATTTTCAATAATAAGTCTTTTTTTTCCCTAAAAAAAAATAACAAGTATTTGTTTTTGTCGAAGAAACTAAATTAGTCTATCTAAATTGACACTAGAGAATCAAACATGAGACTTCGAAGAGGAACACACTCTTAAGTTTCAAATCAATACCATCCGACCAACCTAAATGATCATAATATTGTATAATAAAATATTCTAAAATCAAACTTAATTTTTTTCAAATAATTTGTTATTCAGTGGATCTCATTAATTACTACTTTCTCTGTTATTTTTTCTTCCTTTTAACAAATGTTCTAAACAACTTTTATTAGCAAAGTCTTGTGGAGAAAGAAAAAGATCCCACTAATTTTACACTTACACTAAACTTTAACACGTTGCTTTTCCACACTGGTGAAATGTGTCCACTCCACTCTCAAGTTCAACCATAACACGTTTTGCTATGTTCAATGCTCCACTATCACTTCTACTATAAATGCTTCACTCCTTTCTCCGACCTAACTTTCACTCTCATCACTTCTTCTTCATACACCCCCACGCACCTAAACTTCTTCTCTCCAACCTTCCAATATCCACTTCTCTCATAATGTCCTACCGCCCTAACTACCAAGGCGGAGGCCGCAGAGGCAACTCCTCATCTTCCAATCGCGGTGGAGGCCGCCGTGGAGGTGGCGGCGGTGGCCGTGGCCGTGGTGGTGGAGGACGCGGTGAACAGAGATGGTGGGACCCTGTTTGGCGTGCTGAGCGCCTTGGACAACAACAAGCAGAGGTACATTCAAATAATTTATGAAACTCTGTCGCAGACACCGAACACAATACTGACACGAAAATGATTTTATTTATTTTATAGAAAATGATATAATTGAATGTAATTACATGTGTCTCTCTGTACACTTGACATTGACACCAGACATGCATTCGATTAAAAGTGGCGGTGCTACAAAGGTTTAAGTTGTATTTTGATGAATTTGACTGTTAATAATTAGGGTTTAATTTTGTGAGTTACAGAAGGAGGTGCTTGATGAGAAAGAATGGTGGAAAAAGATAGAAACGATGAAAAGAGGAGGGGAACAAGAGTTGGTTATAAAGCACTACTTCAGTATTGCAGACCAGCAAACCCTAGCTGATATGGCTTATCAACTTGAACTTTACTTGTATGAATCACTTCTTCATTTTACCATGAATTGAATTGAAACCATTTTTTAATTGTATGTTTCTAATTTTTATGTCTTCATTATTTCTGTATATGTGGGATAAACAATTATGCCGTGTAGGAGAAGAATTTAATATTTGATTATAGTATGTCTTTATTTTTCCTTATAAAATAAAATATAAAATGAACTCTTTATTTTAGATAAGCTAAATTTGTTTCTCCAAATCAGTAGTTGATTTTAAAGTTTACTTGAAGAGTGGTTAGGTTATTTTTTTATTGAGTTCCCGGTGTGAGTGCGATACCTCCCGGCCGTGCGGTTAATGTTTGCTTCTAGTTTGCTGCGATGTTAAATTGATTCTGTTGGGTGAATTAGAGATGATTACATTTACTGTCCAGTTGGGGTCTGTCTGCGGATCAGCCTCGAACCAAACCATAGTTGACTTTTGGTGAACTTCACAATCTATGTCATAAGTTATTTTGGATTGAACCTGGCTGTGTATCACAAAAGTAGGTAACAGAACAGAAATTATGTTACACCAATTATATTAACACTAGTAGTAGTATATGATATACAATAGAGATACCTCAAGTACATTGTTGAAACAGTAGATTGCACAAAGACTAGCACTACTCTTGTAAGTTGTAACTGACTCTAACTAACTGATCAAGTTAGTTCCAGTCCACCATTAGTAATATTGACCTCAGATTGCATGCAATACACACTTGATATTTATTGATTCTACCTGTGAACATCTAAACTTAATATGATATATATTTTTCTGGTTTTGTCTAACATTTTAATTCTTTGTTGCCTGATTTTTACTTGCGCAAAGAAAGCCATGCATATAATAAAGGGAAGACTCTTGTTGTTAGCAAAGTTCCTTTGCCTGATTACCGTGCAGACCTTGATGAGCGTCATGGATCAACACAGAAGGAGGTGGAGTCTACCTACTCTATTTCAATGTCCGATTACCAATTTCTTGTTGAAATTTTGCTAATATATTAAGTTTGATTTTCTACAGATTAAAATGTCCACGGACATAGAGAGAAGAGTAGGAAATCTTTTAAATAACTCGCAGTCAACCTCACAGTCAACGGCTACGGCAGCTGCTAGTTTGCCTTCTGCATCAACTTACACGGGACATAAAAAAACAATGACCACTATAAACTCTGCTTCTTCACAACAGACTGATACTTCAAAAGAGAAACTCAGTGTTGCACTCAAGGAAAGGCAGGAACTGGAGCAGGTATTGAAGCAATTAGTAGGAACTTTGACTTTTAATCTAGTATCTCTTGTCTGCATCTATTGTGCCGTCTATTTGACTGCTTTATGGTGTATTTTAAACATATGCGGTATTGAAAACAAAACTTGCAGGCAAGTGGTAGTTTGAAGGAAATGAAATCATTTAGGGAGAAGCTTCCGGCATTTAAAATGAAGTCTGAGTTTCTGAAAGCAGTTCAAGGAAATCAGGTGTGGAGAGCTATTTATTATCATTCATGGAAATACGACTTATTAACTGTTGTTTCAAGATGCTTTTAAAAAGTTATATCTGTAAATCTCTATGAAAATTTTAAAGAGGGCAAACTTTGTTGCTTCATATTTAAGTGGACTAATTGTCAATGTGACGCTCAAACTGTTTGAACTTATGTTAATACTTCGCTCATGTTCATTCTATATTTCTAGTTGTAATTTTCATTCTAGAATACAGTAAAATTTGACTGGTGTTAGTGCAGGTATTGGTAGTTTCGGGAGAGACGGGCTGTGGCAAAACAACACAGCTACCACAGTTCATTCTGGAAGAAGAAATATCATGTTTGCGTGGAGCTGACTGCAACATAATCTGTACTCAGCCTCGTCGTGTGTCTGCAATCTCTGTTGCAGCTCGTATTTCTGCTGAAAGGGGAGAAACTCTTGGCAAAACTGTTGGATACCACATCCGTCTTGAAGCAAAACGTTCTGCGGAAACACGCCTTCTTTTCTGCACCACTGGTGTATTACTGCGGCAACTGGTATTGTTAGATTCCCTTAAAACTAAACATCCTGTTTTTAAGATTTAAATTCCTGTATAAATAAAAATTTAGACATGTATTTGAGTCTCATCTCATCAACATTATATTGTAGCCTCTATAATCAGCTAGTCATGAAGTCATTTCTTGCCAAGTCGCCATACCCATTAATTTAAATGAAAGTTGACTTTGCAGTGTAAGCCATAGTAGACTTTTGCATTGACAATGCATTGAGTCCATAAAAATCTTGTGTCAGGGTCGTGTTAGATATACAATAAATTATGAGCCTTCACTTAATAGATTTGGATAGTTGGTGATTAATACTTTCTTCCCTGCAGATTGTTGTAGTGATGCTTGTATTGTATGGATGTAGAATTTAAAATAAAATTCATACAGTGAGCAGGGGAGGATGTAGTTAAGTATTTACAAGATTCGTGTTACTATATATGTATTTCAAATTGTAGTGATGCTTGTATGAATGTAGAATATAAAATTAAGTTCATACAGTGAGGAGGATACAATGTAGTTAAGTATTTACAAGATTAGTGTTACTATATATATATTAAATTTGAAAGAGGAAAAAAATGAAGTTAATAATATTTCAGCCTTATAGGGATGCTCATATGTTTTTCCTGACAGCCAATGGTGTTCACTTTTCTTTTCTATATCTTCGGTTTTTGAATAGGTACAAGATCCAGAGTTGACTGGTGTTAGTCATTTGCTGGTGGATGAAATTCATGAAAGAGGCATGAATGAAGACTTCTTAATAATAATTTTACGCGACCTTCTTCCTCGGCGTCCAGATTTACGCCTCATTCTAATGAGTGCCACAATTAATGCTGATTTGTTCTCTAAATACTTTGCAAATGCCCCAACAATGCACATACCGGTATTGCATTATTTTTAAATTTCATGTTGTTATTGAGTTATATATATATTATTTCAATGCAAATTGTATTGCTTTATTTTATTTTATTTGGGCATGTGACAGGGATTTACTTTCCCTGTGGTGGAGCATTTCCTAGAAGATGTGTTGGAGAAAACTAGATATAGCATCAAGTCGGAGTCTGACGATATTGAGGGGAACTCAAGGAGAAAAAAGAAACAACAAGATTCTAAGAAGGATCCTTTGGCTGAAATGTTTGAGGCATGTATACTTTATATATCAATCAATCCATGTATATACAATATTCGTGATTTAGAAGATACCTTGAATCATGAGCTCTTTTATCTTCACCATACTAGTTGCATGGAATTAGGACTTAAAATTGACGATTCCACTGATTTTGTTTCTTGGGTCAAGTTGAATGTTGTATTCCGTAACAATAGCATTGTAACAACTGTCTTATTTCACACTATATTTTTTTCTCTCAAAGTTATGTATTCAGTTCATGATAGTTACAGAGTCGATATGGTGTTACTGTTGGGATCAAAAGATTTTTCTTTTAAGAACCTTTTTTATTGTCACCAAAAGGTAATTAACAATTCACCATGACCGATGGGTCTTTCTGTTAGCATCATCGAAGGGCGACATTTTGATAATAGACAAGTGATTTTGGTGTAGTGGTGAAATTTGTGTATGAGCAATATGGCCATGATGAGTGCTATGGACACACTCTTTCTAAACACTCTTAACACCTACTTTCTTATTGGCTGAAACCCATGCGGGTCTCAAACTTTGGAAATGGATCCAACATAAAGTGGTGAGACCCACATGTGTTTTACTAAACAAGAGAGTGAGTGTTAGAAAGATAGTGTTCCTAGCATTTCTCATATGACCATACTCGTGACTTCAAGAATCATGAAAAATGGTTCTTTAGTTGTTGGATGCTAGTTGGGTTATATGCTTGATTTTTGGTGTGTGATATGTTCTTCTTTGACACTGCTTCTGATGAGGTGTGGTGGGTTGGAGATTTAAGGAGTGAAAGACCTTTGTATAAAATGCTCCTCTCTTCTAGTAAAATCTTCAATCCTTTAAAAACCAAAACATGATGAAAATTTGCTTAGATTTAGCCTTTGTAGCCAACAGTCCTTGTTTTTGCAATTTGTAATATGCTTTACACCTTTATTTCTTAAGTTTCTGCTGCCTACCAATGTCATAACCTTTTTAAGGTCCCTTGCCATCATTGCTGTATATATAAATAAATATATGAATAACACTTGCACATCTCCTTGTTTTTGTAGGACGTTGATATAGATACTCATTACAAAAGTTACAGCTCGGGCGTTAGAAAATCTCTTGAAGCTTGGTCAGGTTCACAGATTAATTTGGGTCTGGTATGTATGTCCACCATTTCCTTATTTTGTAAATGCCAGATGAATCTCTATTTTATGAATTAGAGGTACCGGTTGTGGGGAAATTCTCTTAACTCAGTGGGTATCCAGTCTAGAAGTGTTTGATTTTTTTGCATGCAGCTAGTGCAGAAATCTCTGTCGAAACTGAGTGTTTCTGTGAAATTGAGTGTGCTGTGTACTCATAGCTCATCTTATTTAAAACATGAGTACATTGGGTGTATGAGCTAACCATGAACTGATTATAGAGCTTAGTAGTAGCTACCGGTCTCTAAACAAACCTATAACTTCAACAGTAGCCTACTGTTGAAGTTATAGGTTTGTTTAGTGACCATAACAGAATAAGGTTATGCTACTCTGGACTCAATTATAAGTAAAAAATGTCTGAAGGACTCAAATATAAGCAAATGTCAACAAACCTATCCGTATTTTCCTTCAAAAAAAAAAAAAAAAAAA
>Ga0315913_1007585_pt1 | contig 12974 bp, 4 predicted proteins | sample MpolsnodulesMG_FD_207736 | JGI IMG/M metagenome (GOLD analysis project Ga0315913, IMG submission 207736) | Medicago polymorpha root nodule microbial communities from Los Angeles, California, United States - small nodules | ecosystem: Host-associated > Plants > Roots > Nodule | place: USA... | reverse complement strand
TTCCAAGTAATAGCAAGATAAAATTAAAGGAAAGAGTAAAAGTTTAAATGCATAAACTTAAAGGAAATATAAAATGCATTGCATTTAAAAGTAAAGTGGTATACAAATCAGTTTACATACATTATGTATAACTCGTTTCCCTAGACACCGTTAGTTTGAGTGTTGTAGAATTTCTATAAATGATTTGCAACCAATTTTCCGGCTAGGAAACTATTATTTATACTAAAAGAAACTAACTGGTAAAACACTAATCCCATGATTAGCAATTTCTCCATCTTGGATAACCGCTTGTCCCCACATTTCCACCAAGGGAACCGCTCTTGAGCTTGAAATTGTGTTTTCCTGCTTTGAACACTTAAGTTCGACGCGATTGCACTCTCAACCTTGTTATGTCGAAATTCTGACTATGTGCGCTAGGCTTTCCATCTTGCCGAAATCTTCAAATTGAAATGGAAAAGTCTTCGATTCCTACAAAGTTAAAGGTCAACCAACTGTTGACCATATGAAATGAGTCTGTCGAAATTACAGGCTAACTGTGGTATAAAGCTAAATTTGTTATTTATCATTATAAGTTTCATGATTGGTGCCAGAAGCCGTTCTCATGTTTGGGTATAGGCTAAAACTGTTGCTGTTATTGTTGAAACATTGTTGTAATTATTTGCTATCTCCTTTGGCACACCTTATGTTGAGGGGATAGACAGCTGGTTTAATATATTCCATTTTGAATTTTTTTAAATAAATATTTAATTTGCAAAACATAAGTCTCATAAACAAAATGTGAAATTGAAATAAATAACCTACATGAATGGGTATTTGTGCGAGGGCACGATTATCTTACTACTAATACACTAAAAGTTTAGACATAAGTGGTCGTATGTATATTTTTTTTTGGTCAGGTAGCCTAATTGCTAGAATTCACCTTATAAAGTGAATAAGTGGGATGTCCCGACCCTTGCATATAATAATGTATTGTCCTACCAACTGAGCTATGTTTGGTCGTACTTATATAGAAGTCGCTAAAAAATCAATTTGCATTGGAAATCAATAATTGTCGCTGTCAGCATGTCAGACTCATCATAATAAACAAGGTAGGTTCCATAATCTAAATGATGTGGTCGTATGTATATATAGACTCATCATAATCTCCGACTGGTGGAATCGGCCTGTATGGAACCTACCATGTTTTGCCATATTTGGAACTCTGTTGCACTAAAGCTTCGTTTGTTTAAGGCTTAAAAGCAGTTTTGACCTCCGATGTTTCAAGAAGTTGCGATTTTGGCCCCCTAACAAAATAAAATACAAAATCGTCCCCTAAGTATTGCCCTTTTTGCAGTTTTGGCCCTCCAGGTCAATTTTGACCAAGTCAATGCACACATGGACGCCACGTGTGTAATTTTTTAATTTTTTTAATTATTAAAATAATACTTTTTTTATTTTTTTAATAATTAGAAAAATTAAAAAAATTACACACGTGGCGTCCAGCTTTGACTTGGTCAAAATTGGCTTGGGAAGCCAAAACTGCAAAAGAGATAATATTTTATTTTGTTAGGGGATCAAAATCGTAACTTCTTGAAACATAGGGAGTCTAAACTGCTATTAAGCTTTTGTTTAACTTCCTCTTGTCGAAGCTGCTCTGCTTGCCCAAGCTCCTCTTGTGTCTTTTTATATGTTCTCAAAATCATATATCTTTTGACAACAAGATAAAAATCAAACATTATCGAACACTAAAAAAATCCTATATTCAATATGCCACACGTAATAATAAATAAATTTGTTACCATAAATTTGTTCACAAAATAGTATGTTTATGAATTAAAATAACAAGAATCAAATCTTTGTCACTTGCATTCATATTTTAATTTATTTTCTTTTTTAGAACTGTTACGAATCATACTTGTTAATCCATAATGTCTAACTATTAGTGTAGTTGATTAGTATAGGGAAGTGCCCCAAACCTTAGGTGCTTTTCTTTCTAATATGAAAACTCAATTGTCTCGCAAGTGTAATTAGGTATTAGGAACATGAGCTGATCCATAAATTTTAATAATGAATGCTACTTTACAAATTGATAATTCCTACATGGATTATACCTTTTTTTAAAGGTTACTACCTTATTCCTACATGGATTATACGTCTTCAAGTCAACCGCGATTATTAACGATCAAGAGATGAATGTCCTCAAACAATGAATAAGGAATAATAACAATGGTTTCCGTATCTTACCAAATAAATAATTCTGAACAATGAAGAGGAAACAAACTGATAGTTCTTATTTCTATGATTGTCAGCAACAAATGGAATCAATTTTGAATTTCAGATTAGAAAGTTATGAACATTCCATCAAATCTCATTTCATTTCACTTCATTAAAATCATCTTAGAGTACAAAACCACAACTATATGGTCCATGAAAAAAGAGAAGGACAAAAAAATACAAATTATCGGGTGTCAAAACAATTACAAAATGACAACTCATGGAATTTTCTAGTAGAATCTAGCGAGCACAATACTCAAATACAGTAACACTCGCCTGGTTGGTTTCCACGCCACCCATATCCATCAAAAAACCCACACTTAGGTTTCATAAAAGGCCCGCATGGACTATCTATACAATGATGGTCTTCATAACATATACGAGGTACTGTGATAAAAGTTGAATAAATGATGTTAGTAAAATGAGATAAAATATTATGTAAAAAGTATCTTAGAAAACTTGAGTCGGATAAAAAATGGCATACGTAATATTCTAATGTTTGTTGCAACAACAAATGGAGAAATAAAGATAATCATAACATAAACAAACATGACAATTTTAGCCATACTTTCTCCCCTTTGCATGTAAGTGGTAGATTATGGTTTTATCAATTTATAAAGCTCATTATTACCTTAAATACATAAATAGTTTAAATTCATATTCATTATTAAATATCTCGTAAGTACATCAATTTGTTGTGTTTCTCCTTTTAGTGCACATAATAAAGAGGTCATATAAAAATGTATAATCAAATCTATCCTAAGTACGTGAAAGTTTGTGTTTGTCTTTTTATCACTCTTAGTAACGAGGTCACATAATTTTTTTTACCAATCATAAGAATTCGTTCTTATTTTACAAAGTTTCCATTATTTTATAACCTTTCAAGACATAAAGGGGAAATCAATAAAGAGGAGAATTTTTGTTGGATTTCATGTGAAGTATAGGCTATAGCTACTATTTATATTATTTTTGTCCTTCATTTCTTTAATCTTAATAGAAATCTATCAACAATAATAAATAAATATAATATTTAGTGTTGGATTTTGAACAAGTTAAAATGTAAGTTTTAATGCATTTAATGCATATGCATACTTAATCAAGGATGGAGCACGGATTTGTTCAAAGTTAAAAAATTTCATACGAATTTTAGAATATTGATGCACATTATCTTTGTACACAATGAAGAACAAGTAGTTTTAATGCAAAAAGAAAAAGGATATTTAGAACTAGTTTCAAGAGCTGCTGGAGAAGTAAAAACCCTTCCTAAAATTAAATTTTTTATTAAATGTTTCTTAAATACTTGAGTGTGTTGTGTTTGTCCTTTAAGAACGCGTATAAGTAAATATCTCTTAATTACATCAAAGTGTTGTGTGTCTTTTTAGAAACCTTAGTGAATAGGTAACATAAAAGAACTTATCAATCATAAGAGCCTCATTCTTTTTTTAAAAACTTTGTATTATTCTGTAACCTTTCATGGCAAAAAGAGGAAATCACAATAGAGTAAAAGTTTTGTTGGATTTCATGTTAGTGTTGTCGATGATTTTTTATATTTGGAATAGGAATGTATCAACTATATCATTAAATAGTCTATATTTTGTAGGATCTTGAAGATGGTAAAAATTATGTTTCAATGGATTTATTGCATATACCTTCTCAATCAAGGATGAATCATGGATTTGTTCAAAGTTCATGAATATCATATTGCATTGTCGATTGCTTTTCGTATTGTATCCCTGAAACAAAGACAAGAATTAGTGTGATGGACGAAAGTATTATGAAATTTACAATATATTTTTTTCCTCAAACTAGTTCAAAGGGAGGAATTTTATGGCCATCACTAAAAAATATTTTATGATCCTTTAAAAGAATATCAACATTCTAGTCAACTTTGTTTATATCAAAATCATGTGTTTTTTGTGTGGAATATTAGAAATATCTCTAGACTTAGACGTTTAAAACTGGTACATGTATTAGGTGACCCTGGTTTTAATTCTGAAAGGTTTACACATCTACTCCATCCATCTCTAAATTATAGTCGTTTAAGGTTTGTGCACGATTATTAAGGAAATGATTGATTGTGTTGATTTCAATGGTAAAATTAATATCATTTACTAATACACTCTTATTAATTATAGTTAATGGAGTAGTTAAGTTGGATGAAATTCAATAAATAAATGTATAATAATGGAAAAAAATAATAAATACTGCATTGGTATTCTAATGTTATAATTATTTTGAGAAAAAGAAAAAATGTTAAATAGACTATTATTGTGAGACATCAAAACATGATTTATGAATGCCTTTTGGTCAACTAGGGCTATTTGACGCCCTTGGTCTTACACAGGATAACGCTCCTGTTTTTAATTTTTTTTTTTTTTTCAAGGTTCACTTTTTTCGTTTGCTTAGCAGTTTCATCCAATTGAGACATATCTGATGTTGTTGGCTAATCATTTTATTTCTAACTGCATAATTAACTAAGCCTTGTAAATGGAGCAACCTTTTTAACTAATTCGTACTCAAGATTCATCCTCATACTTCTAGCCTTCATCAATCTAATTCTAATGACATAATCATCTAAGGATTCATCGTCTCGTATTTGAATCCTTTTCATATCAATGACATTTACTTTCATTTCTTCTCTAAAGAATTGTTCAGGAAGAAATGGTTTCCAACTGCCCCCATTTTAGGATTGAACTAGGCAGTATGGTGGTGAACCACGTAAAATCATCTCTAGTGAAGGAACAATTATTCCAGAATGCCTTTTGTTGCAGTACAGAAGCGTAGGCTAGTAAGCGTTAAACCTAGATTGAAAAGAAACAAGTTTGAGAGTGAAAAACTTGTGAAAACAGGGTTCCGAAATCCACCAGAAATTGAGAAAACTTCTCTAAAATATTATTGAATGAATAAAGGTTTTCCCATTGGACTACAACCGTTAAGCTGAAATAAGGAAATAACAAACTCTAATGGGCCGGAAAAAAAACTGAAAATAAAACAAACAAATAATAAAATTATGCTGAAATAATAAAATACTACTAAATTAATAAGAAAACCCTTCTGTATCAGTCCCCTCCACCTCTAAAGAACTCGACCCCGAGTTCTCATTTTAATAAAGAGCTTCCCATTCATGTTGACTCCTCCAATGAATAAGAGTCCTCCCGCCTGGATCCCATTGAGTGAAATGTAAAGACGGTTTTATTTAAAAAATAAAGCAGTTGTCTATATGCCATTGAAGAAATGTAGTAGCATGTTGAATATTTGTAGCAACATGTCGATCCCTATAGTAAATTGATTTGTGTTTATAAAACAAACAAATAATAAAATTATGCTGAAATAATAAAATACTACTAAATTATTAAGAAAACCCTCCTGCATCACCTTTTAACACGCTTGGGAAGATGCTTGTTTAAAGGATTTAATAGCACAAAATGTGAGCTTCAATTTACAAAATATAGAATGCAGAAATCGAAAGTACTAAACATCTTATCGATTTAGTGTCTCTTTCATAGATGTAAATCTCAAGCATCAAATGTTAATGAAATTAGCATCATGGATAAGGGCCTCTGCAACATGTAAACTCTTATATGTCTGATGGCGGTCACGACATAGTTGCGATGTCTAGATTAGATTCTACATATATGCAATGATAAGATTTGCTGGTTTCAAAGGCATGATTTTTTTTTTTTTTTCATTTTTACCTTTTATGTCAGTTAGATTTTCAAATATATATTTGATTTCATGTATTTAACTGTTTGTGGATCCTGTCAATTTTTCATTTCTTATCTTATTGATGATTCTTTTTTACTTGTGTTGTATCGATGCTTGCCATTTTCTGGCAGTCTCTTGGACTTGCTGTGTAGTCTTAGCTTGTGCTCCTCTCAAGAGTATGAGAATCAAGGATAATATCATTCTCATTTCTTATAAATCTCATTTTACCAATGCCTGTACTATGTTTTTTGTTAGTGTCCGAGGTTCGAACCACGGACCTTGCATATATTATGTATTATCTTTATTAACTGAGTTAAGCTCACGGGGACCCAATGTCTATACTATAACATAATATAATGTCTGCATGCCAATGACAACAGACAAATGACAAAATAAAAGAATTTAGTTATGCGGCGCTTGAAATTATAAGAGAGGGTGAGTAGGAGACTAATAGTTAAGCAAAAAAGATTAATAAGCAATGTAGAAACTTAACATCCCAATTTTTTTAAGGTTATATTTTAATAAATATATGATAAGTTATTATTATGTATCTATTGTGGTCTATTAGTTTTCTGCGTGCTTGATTTTGGCTTCGTTTGATTTGAGCTTATGAAAAATAGCTTATGTAAATAAATAAGTTTTTATTTTAATTTATAAACTCTCACTAACGAAAATTGTATCTTCATAAATGGGTTTTTCATAAACTACCTTAAAAACTTATAAATAATACATAAAAACTTATTTATTTGCATAAGTTGTTTTATATAAGCTCTAAAATAAGTTAATCCAAACGGGCCCTTTATATGTTTGTTATTTAATGTTGGCATTTTAGTTGTATTGATTTATTTTTTTTTTGGTAGTGGCCGGGGTTTGAACCCCAGACCTTACATATTTTATGCATTATCCCAATCAACTGAGCTAAGCTCACGAGGACAGTTGTATTGATAATTGGATCTTAGATGATTAAAATAATTTTTATTTTAATTGTATAATGATAATTAAATTTATTATTTAAAATAAATAGATAGAATTGTCTTTTAAAAATAAAATAACGTTGAGTGATGTGGAAAACTTGAACAGATGAATATAGTATTAACCTTGTACACCTACACTAATATATTTATTTGTCAGAGCAATAATGCATCGACTATTATTTTTCTCACCCTATCCGTTTTTCATGCGCCCTTTTTTTTCTTCTTTCTAAAATACCTCTTGGAATTTAGAATCCGAAACCCACTTTGGATTTTAAAATCCGAAAACAAGTAGCTTGCATAGAACTACATGTCTTTGTGGATTAATATTTTTTCAAGATATAAAATTATGTAATAGACAATGAGGTTAAAATTATATAAAAAAATCAATATATATCATTATACCAAAAAAGTTGAATTTATATCATTACATATTTAACCTAATGATATACATTTAATTTAATCCTCCCCAAGATCTATGTTAACTCATCAAGATTAAAGCTTTCATCATTTTTAATCTTCACACCATCTTCAACCTTCTTCTCAGCAACAACCTTCTCTTCAGGATCAAGTTTTTCAATATGTTGGTTTATGGCAAGGTAATACGCGCTAGACTGACAAAATTATTAACACTGTGCACAAATAATAAGATTCACTTGGAATTGAGAGATTCTAAGACAAATCTTAACACAACCAATTATTAATAATTTTCACACAAGTTACAAAACAAGAAAAATCTCAAACCAAACCTAATGACAATAGATTGAAACCAAGAAAAGTGAGGTAAAAACTAATTCAAAGAACTAACTCAAGTTTAACAAAATAAACCTAGATCACACTCAATTTCTACTCTAACAATTTATCAAGCAATCAAATACGCGATTAATCAAAAGTAAAGAGGATAGAGAAGAGAGAAGACACTGAGATTTATAGTAGTTCCCCCAATCTTCCTTGCTTCGACCTACGTCTACTCTTCTTGATGGAAAACATCTTCACCAAGGACTTCCATTAGAATATGAATGTTTGATTACATTGTGGTTACATGATTTCCTTGAAACTACCCTAGTTCTTCAATTCCTATGCAATCACTCCCCCAATCTTTAAATAACCTTTGAAATTGGTGCTTCTTGATGTCTTCAATCCTCAATCACATAAGCAACCCTTGATGCTCTTCACTCGAACTCTTTGATGCTCCGTCCGAAAATTGGATCCCCCTGAACACAAGAACTTTAGAAAGAAACCCCAATACCGTTAGAGGTGGAATGAAACTACTCAATACAGTTTAGATCCTTTATTCCCAATCAATATCTTTGAATGCAATCAACTTACAGCCCATATAGCACCATAGAAATCTATGACTCAAAGGACCGCAATGATCTTAGAAAAAATGTTTAATCTCAAGAACAAGTGGACAATGAGGTTTGGAGACTCTACAGAGAATAGATGCAAATGATTTAGTTGTTTAGGTGTTATGAAGAAGTGGGTATATATAGAAAAGGTTGACAAAAGCAATATTCATACCAAAAACAACATAGTGAATAGATTCACTTAATGCTTGAATTGATTCGCATTGGACAGAAAATGAATCGATTCAGGATGAAGGTTGATACGATTCAAACTCTTATGTATCAATTCAACTAAAGTCAAAGAGATTTAGTGATACGATTCAAATTATTTTGAATCGATTCAAGAGTGATATGATTCAAAAACACATGAAATGGTTCACCCTTAGTTAGAAGTTCTTAGATGATGATAGTTAGTTGTTTTATTTGGTGATTGTTTTGTTCTTGGTATTATAGCATAGAGAAGGAGAAGGAGAAGAAGAAGAAGAAGAAGAAGAAGAAGAATCCATTGGACAAAATGAAGAAGTTTTTGAGAAAATATTTTCTTGGGTGATTTTAATGAGAAGTACTATTTTATTCAGTGTCGTTAGTGTTTGGAAATATTTTTGAAACACTGCTATTTTGAGATTTGTCAGAATGAAATGCGTTGACCAGTTGAGATTTAGGAAGAAAAGTCTCTGCCAGAGAGTGAGTTCTCCAGAGTTATTTTTGTCAACTTTATGGTAATGAGAGGATTTCAAGTATTTTGGAAAGATTTTTGAGACAAAAGTAATTTTGGAAAACATTTTATCCGAGTTTTTGGAAATATTGAATTTAAAAATATTTTTTAGCGTTGTGGAAATTTGAATATATTTTTGAGCGGTTTGAACATATTTTGGAAATATTTTATGTAATTATGTTTTTTTTAGATCTTGAACCTTTACTTTAATCCGTCGTTATTGATTTGCCCCACATCTAAATAGGGTGTCTGTTTTGGGAGAATGGCATAGGTTTTGGAGGTGTAGGGGTTTGGCAGTCAGACGTGATGTCATTGGTGGGTTACAGTACCCTGTCAACCCAATTCATAGTTAAAGATCAGCTTAGATGTTTACTTGAAGAGTCTTATGTATATTTTCTCTACTTGTATTGGGTATCAATGTAAATGTTACTACCATGATAAATGAACACTCATACACCATTTTATGTTTTGAGAAGTATATGTTTTAAAATTGAAAACTTATTGCCTAGAAATATTTTATATAATGTGGCAGGCAACTGATTTAGATCGTTATTTTTTTGAAACACACTTTATAAATAAGTGATTTACTTTGATTTGAAATTAAGGACGATCATGGAATCATTCACCACAGGGTTTTGAGTTGTTTTAAGATGAAAAAAAGGAACTATTGCTTTAAAAATTGGGGTGTTACATCTTACAAACAACTTTATTAACTTATGTTTTTATGAATAAGAAGGGTGTCTGGGGTTCGAACCCCGGCCCCTGCATATAATAATGCTTGTCCCTACCAACTAAGCTATGCTCACGGGGACAAGTATGACACTTTATTATGGTGTTTTGGTATATTTTTCTTTATAATTGAATGACATTTTAAATTATTAATGCATTTGTGGTATTATATCAAGATTAAAGACCTTTTTTGTATTCCCTTTCTTTGTGATATTATTGTGAGAGATAAACTAGGATAGATGGTGATTTCTTTCTTGGTTTGAAATATTTCTGGAAAAAACTATATAGGGTAAACTTAGACATCATATTTAAACTTAGACATAAACAAATATCCATAATTGAGTAATCCATCATTCGTAGAAAATTAAACATATAAAATTATCCCAATGACTCTCTAGTGACACTTATTAGATCTGGAAATATTCCTTAAAACAAAACTTCATGTCTTGGTATGAAAGCAAATCCAACACCACGTCTAGGCATCACCTGCTACCTGTGGAAAGTCTGCGTTTTCGCAAACATACACAAACAATGAAAGGGTGAGTACATAAAATTAAGTAATTGCATACAATGAAATAGGATAAACGCAACACATAGACACATATATCATAATAATCACTCAAGAGTATCGAACCTAAGATATCAAACAGCTGAATATAAGTTAATAGTCATCAATCAGAAGTTGAGGATGCGATGCAATTTGATAGTATGTCAACAAGTGTGGATATATAAAATCTTCATAGACGCTACCCACCTCTACTCTGATCTATTCCTATAGCCATAGATCATAGTTTCTGACCGCCATCATAAGACGTTGGAAGGCCCGTGTGTCTCGGGTACCCAACCGGTAGATACTATCGTTGGAAAGGCGGATTTTACATCGAAGTCTTCATCCTCCACATGGGATGAGAAAAGAAGAGTTCTTCCAATCGGGTATCATGGGCTGTTGGGTTGGAATCCGTGTGATGGTTCGAGAGTAACATCTAGATGTTTATATGACCAAAATCTTCCATGCTGTCAAAGGTTAGGTCAAAAGCTAGTGTAAAATATGTCTTTCTCGTCCTAAGCCCTAAAAGTGCTTCCGCCTTACCTGGAGTCCGGCGCTAATAGAAGTTGCTTACTCTCCTAGTTAGAAGGAAAAAGGCAGGTATACCTTCGATAGTGAAGAGTTTTTCAGATTTGTAAAAGACACAGCCATGTTAAAATACATGCACAAGAAACACAAAGAAGCCATCTAGAGTGAGGAACAAACTCAGGAGAGGTTTTGTTAAAACAGCAACTAGTAACAAAAGATTAAATAAGAGAACGAAAGAGAAAGACAATGAACACACGCTATTTGTTAACGCAGTTCGGCCAATTGTGCCTACCTCTGCGACTATAAAGCAGCTATAGTTCTGTTTCTATTACTCTGATAAGAATTACGGTTTCAACGTAACAAGCTGTATATATAGTACTACTACGATTCAGTTTACAATATATGAGCCATACTTTAACAGGTATTATGATAGTATATAGATATAAAACATATTTTCTGCACACTTTTTTAGGAAAAGAAAAGTAGGTGACTAATATAAAAAACAAGAAATAACACTTTAAACATTATAACACAATCATTGGTCGTGCGCCGCACATAGATGAAACCAAACATAATTCTAATAAAGCACAACTATGTTAAATAGCTTATCTAATTAGCTCAAAAAGTTCATGGAAAGAAAATAAAAAGTTCGTCCAACTTAAGTACTAACAATAATCATCCAGATCATCAAACTCACAGTATAGAAACCACCTTGGTTTTAGCCTTTTTATTAAGTAGAGATACACATTACTCTTGCTTGAGAGATAAGAAATGTTCAAAAAAATAGCAAAATACACAAAATAAGGAACTACAAAAAATAAATAATCAAATAAATAAATTGGTGGAAACAGATAAGATTCCACTACATTCTACGTATGAATCAATTATCAATCGAGGTAACAATATTTGATTCACGGAGACAAACACAAATAACACACAAAATAATAACTCTGCCATGATGAGTAATCAGATATCCATTAGAATCAACTTCAGATATCCATGTGCTAATTAGAATTCTGCCACTCGAATTGTTTTGATTAATTCGGTGTTGAACTCTATACCAACTTTTTACCATTATATGAAGATGCCGACTAGCGTGTGGAAAAGAATTGTTCGAATTCAAAGAGAGTTCCTTTGGGGTGGCCTTGGTGGTGGGCGGAAGATTTGTTGGATGAAGTGGTAAGCCGTGAGTCAACCAAAGAGCTAGGATAGTCTAGAGGTGAGGGATGTTAGTGTGGCTAATTTGAGTCTCTTAGCAAAGTGGAGGTGGTTTTGCTTCAAAGTGACCCTTCCCTTTGGAGGGAGGTGTTGATGGTTAGATATGGAGAGTGGGTCATAATGGACGTCGATTGGGATGGTGTCGTGTCACTATCTATTTCGTCAAGGAGGTGGAAAGATATTTTTCCTTTAGATCAAGTGATGGTATCAAGCTGGTTCAAATAGGAGTGGCCATCTAAATACGAAGTTTCGGAAAGACCCTTGGATATGTGAAACTCCGTTATGTAGGTGCTTTCCAAGGTTGTTTGCAATTTCTGGGTATAAGGAGAATATGGTGGCAGACTATTTTGGTAGAGAAGCGGACGAGGGCCAGTGGAGAATGGTATGGAGCATAAACTTGTTTGTATGGGATATTGTTTTCGATAATCTTTTAGTTCTTCTAAATTCTTTTATTTATGGTGATGGGAAAGAGTTGGTGCGGCGACTGGGTGAAGGGGAAGAATTTTCTGTGGAATCGGCTTATGCATTGTTGGAAGGGTTGTTGTGAGGGAGAGTAGGGGGTGAATTGGAGGATAGAGTTTTTAAGCTGTTATGTAAAAGTCCGCATCCTTCCAAACCAATTGCTTTGTCTTGCAAAATTCTTCTGGATCGAATCCCGGCTAGACTTGACCTCGCGGTACACAGGTCGTTCCTTTGGAAGGAGCGACAGATTGTGTGTTGTATGAAGGATGCAAGGAATCTGACAAACAATCTTTTTTTTTCTTCACTGTGAGGTGTCGTATAGGGAATATTCTTTAGTGTTTCGACAGAAGGGCATTAGGTGTATTTTGTCTCAATGTGCATTTTGCTGCATAATTATGCAGGTTTTTTTGTAGCATTTTTCAGTTTAAGTTCTGCAGATTTCAGTTGTTTATTGGTGCACATTGCTGCAGGTATAGAGCAGCATCTCTGTCTTTTTTCTG
>Ga0315913_1007584_pt1 | contig 12974 bp, 10 predicted proteins | sample MpolsnodulesMG_FD_207736 | JGI IMG/M metagenome (GOLD analysis project Ga0315913, IMG submission 207736) | Medicago polymorpha root nodule microbial communities from Los Angeles, California, United States - small nodules | ecosystem: Host-associated > Plants > Roots > Nodule | place: USA... | reverse complement strand
AGCTTGTGAAAAATATTGTATTTGTTTAAAAAATGTCTTTTTCTGTTGATCCCAAGAACTATATGACGGGTTTAAGTCATGATTAAACCTCTTGCATATACAAGGTCAGAGTGCCGCCGACAATAGTTTTGTTATGGGTCTCACTCTTTCTTGAACTCCACCTCAGCAGGAGCTTCATAGATTGTACATTCATATAAAAGATGTGTTCTTTACATGAGCATTAAAATGGCCATAACATAATAATATTTATTGATATTCATGTCATCAAGAGAGAGATATAAAAATTTCATGTGACGAGCCATGTAAAATTAAGATTCGTAAACTATAGATCCATTCCAACTAAACAAGTCCTGTAATAGTAATACACTTAAAGAATGCAATTTATAGAGAAGACCAGTAGAAAATTACGTACCAATCTTGCGGAGGTGATTGTCAGTAAAATTATCATTGTTGGGGGGAGCATTCCGGTTTGAATTTGGTGGTCCATTTGGGTTCTTTTCTGGTTCAAGATGAATCTTCCTAAAGAATTCTGCTGTTAGATAGCTAGACTCCATATCAACCAGCCGCGTAACTGTCTTCTTGCTTTCGTCTCGGAATTTATCCAGTGCTTCATTTGCAGCGGTTGCAATGTCATTTGAAAGCGTTGGAAATCTTCTTAACTCCTGCACACCAAGAAGTATCACACATGTAAGATTCAATTTCTGGTTCTGGTGCATTACCCTCCTCCATCCCTCCCCAAAAGAATCAGTAATTCTCATTAAATCCTAAAGTAAATGTTCGGAGATACTATTTATAGACCTGAAAGGCATCTAACATCAGTTATTTAGTGCTGAGATATGAATATCTAGCATTGTTAGCTCTTGAACATTCATTATTTTTTTTCAGCATAAAAGGAGCATTGATAACCAATGCTGGCACGGATGAATTAAATGTTGAATAAAAACAGCCTCATCCAACATGCACGTCTATATTTGAAAGTCAAAACTTGTTGAAAAAGAGTTATAAATCAACTTATGTTCCTTACCTCTGTTTCTGCAATTGACTTACGTACAAGTTCCTTCAAAACAAAATGGACCTGAAGAATAAAAGATAGCATGTAACTTATATGTGGAAAGCATAATCTCACTTATATAAAGAACAGCAAGAACAGTCGCTTGTTGCATAAAGAAAAAGAGAAGAAAAGCCAGAGAAGGAAAAACACAAGGTAAACAGTCATCAGGATATAATAGATAGCAACCACCATGGGAAGTAACTTCTCCTACAAAGTGCCATAAGGTAGGATACAAAGAAATCTAATTTCAAAGTTACAAGCCTACAGGATTCCAACTTCAGGAAATGACATATCATAATCAAAAAATCGAGCAGCAGGACTTCTGGAGCAAGGAAATTGGGCTTTAACAATGGCCCATATCTGGGATTATGTGACGGAAAAGACGGGGAAAATATAAAGGCATGTTTAACAGATGGAATTGTATGATCATAAATAATTATATTTGCATCTTATTTTAAACTAACTCCATCTGATCATGACAAAGACTGAAAAGATGAACCAGTTGAAAAGAGAAAAAAGCATTCTTTTGAAAATAAAGAAAGCAAGTGGGTGTGAAGGATGATTAAATAATTAACTATTTCAAATTCAAATCTGGCAATTCCACTACATGAGACCAAGGGATAATGACAGAATATAACATATAGTAAAGTCATGAAGTTCTATCAAAAAGAAAGTAAAGTCAAGAAGATTACAGCATCCACGGAGGCTTCTGCTGGGCCTTTGAAATAGCTGATGGACCCTTCAATGAGTCTTCTATAACCCTGCTCTGGAGCAATCAGATGAGGTTGATACCCATCAGCTTCAGTGACAACTTTTTGGACATTTTTTAAGGAAAGATGACGATCAAAGGGAAGTTTTTTTAAAGCAGCTGGTAATTGGTGATCAAAAACTCCGTATATCCGGTCCCCACCAGGACGTCTGAAATAGAAGTTGGTCACTTAATCATATAAATTAAACTCTCCAAGAAATTCAACACTATTGATTGCATATCATTATATAAAAAGGAAAACAATAGCATACTACAAGCTACTATAACTTAATAACCGCACTTACCCTCCATCCAGGTGCTCTTTAAATACTTTATCAAATGCACGACACATTTCTAAAATGGTGTATAGTTGGGCCTGCAAAAATAAGTAGCATAATTTATTAAACAGTACAAGCAGAAATTAGATAATTTCAAATCCAAGAAAAATAGTTTCATCATAGATCTCATTTCTGACCCCGGAATCCACTGCAATCGGCCTGCCAATGCGGTCTAACTCTGCATTAAGCTCATCAATTGTCTTGTTTATTAAGGCAATGATACTAGGTATCTTCTGCCTGATAACTTGCTCCAAATGCTGAAACCAAAGAAAGAAAGGAAAGAAAATCACTTCTCGTTGGCTGAATTAGAAATCCATAATGAGTTTAATGACAGTAAAAATGTACAGAAAATGACTTCAATAAAACAAAAACACTAAATGAGAATACCTGAGATAGAAGCCTAGCAAGATATTCTGAGCCCATTTTATGCGCCAAATGTCCATATTCTGGACTTGTCTCAAAATATTCACGTTCCTTCCTTCGAGCAACAATCATGTCGACATTTTTATTAATATCAGCTTGTGAACGGTTCACAATTCCAACCCATGGATGCTGCAGCCTGTATTGCCGCCCTTCAAGAACCTTCATTTTCGCATAAAGAACATCCAACATTTAGCACTCAATTTCACACACAATTACATAGAAATCAACTAAGTTATTGAACACCAAAACAAAAGATAAGCATGCAGTTGTTAGAGATATCATACATCAACTGCATTAGTTCCTTTATCCATAAGATCAAGTTTTGTAACCACTCCAAATGTTCTTTCACCTGAAATAATAATAAGAGGTGTTTTCTCTACGTGAATGACGGCTCAAAAAGAAACGTGGAAGAAAACTATTGAAATGAGAGCTAAGTATATCCCTGAAATTCCTTACAGGCTTGCGGTGTAGACAGTCATACCTGAAGGATCGACTTCTTTTGCAATTTTTATGGCATCTGAAGTGGCAATATCTTGATTGGCGGGAGAGATGGCTAAGATAATGCAGTTCGGCTTCACAACGAAAAAACTCAATTAGACACTGAATTTGGTAAAAATGTATTAGAAAGACAGTTCAATATGCTTCAAATGACACATGAATTACAATAACACATTATTGTGTTTCTATCGTTACTGGTTAAGGGTGATATAGCCCACGCTCATTTTGACTGTTATTGTATAGTCTAATATTTTTTGTTTATCTCTGGGTCTCTTGATCCTTCTTTACAACAACAATGAGGTACTTTCCCACTTGCAAGGTCGGTTACATGGATCAATCAATGTCTTATAAATCTTGTCATATATTAGATTAGATTCAGAGTTAGACCGTTTGCATCTAAATCTCTCTCTACTCCTAATCATTGGACCACACTCCATCTGGTTAACCCTCCTTAGTGCTTTTACAAGCCTTCTCTAATCATGTCCACCACACCATCCAAGACTAGATTTAACCATCCTTTTTACATAGGAGGTTACCCTAATTTTGTCTCTAATAATTGTATTTCCCATCCTGCACTGCCTTGTGCGCAACTACTCGTCCATCATAACATTTTCATCTTTGTTAACTAAGTTTACTTTCTTATTGGCTTTATGCTGTCCAACATTCAGTTCCGTACAACCTTAAAATCAATTTTGTCATATTGCTAATATTCTCATCTTTGTCATATTTCTAATATTCTTGACCCCTTTGTTGTATAAAAACGATGCAAACTTAAAATCAATTCCAATTTCCAAGAACTGGAGATTTGAGTAATTTATTAATTCTTCAACTACATAATCCATTCTTTTGAAGTTGATTCCTGGTATGGTTTACAGTCAGGCAGACAAATGCATATCAGGTTGACAGTGAACTTATGGGTGACAGAGCAAATTGTGGTGACACCAATCCAAAAAGAAGAATGTTCTCACGAAGATAGAGGAAAAATATTAAAGGAAAATGTTTTCACGGAGAACAGATCCTCCTCACTTTATCCGTTAAATGAGAAGAAACAAATAACATAAACTTCTGGTATAAGATTACCAGCATTACAGATAAAAATGATAGATTTCCTGAAAGTGGTGCCTTATGTGAAAGCAGTTTACAGTGTATAGATTCAACCTTTTTTTAAATAACTTCGGTATAGTAAAGTTCTTTATACCAAGCTTGCTTGATAACAAAATAAAATAACTTCGGTATTACCAAGCTTGCTTGATAAAAAATTTAAATAACTTTGGTATAGTTAAGTTATTTATACCAAGCTTGCTTGATAAATTTTAAATCATATAAGAGTATATGACAACAGCATTCTTTTCTTCATATCAAGAATATAATTACCTTCTCAACATACGAACGGACCATTTGTTCAATATCTTGAACAATACTCTCTTGTTGCCCCTCTGTGAAAGTAGCCGAAATTTCAGTGTAAGTCAGAGATTTTGACAAGCCTTCTCAGAATACCACTCAATTTTAAAGAAATTTCAGTGTTTTGGGAAATATGTTCAGTCTTACCTACTGCAACCTTTGTCAGCCCAGGAAGATCTATGAGGGTTAAGTTTACAACTGCAGATAAAACCCCAAAAAATAATCATATATCTGATATCTCAAAACAAAGAGTCGCGGAAAGAGGGCATTATTAATGAAAAAGAAACCATATGTTTTCATATTCCCATTTCCCAACAAGGAGAGCGCAGATTCAAAGAGAAACCTAATGTTCTTCAACCACAGCAAATTCTTTATGATTTTCAAATAAGCAGAAAGTGCAACATGGTATGAAAACAGTCAGACAAAAAAAATGCTAAGCCCCTATCTGAAGGACACAATACGAAAGCTATCACTTTAAAGCAATTTCTGTTGGCAATGATAATCATAATTACTATCCCTGTGAATTTTCTTTAGCACCAGAGACCAATCATTGAGACTGCGAAGCATTAATACAGAATCTATATCAGCAACCTAAACAGGACAAAATCGTCAATTTTTGCCACAGAGCCTGGTTGAGTTAATTACGCAATAAAACAAATCATAATTTAATTTGCAAAACATTCACCAGTAGAAGGATGAGAGAACGTAAAAGTTTAGAATTCAACAAACATTAGTGTAAAGTTAAGCTCACTTTTAACTTCAGAATAGTGAGTGGAACCCACATGAAATAGTTCGATATACATGAAATTTACCCCAATTGTCTAGAAAAGAGTATGTGTTGCTTCTCAACGATAACAAGGACATAAAAGGCAATTTTACACAATTCTAAAAGGCCCCAATCAAATTGCTTTCAAGCTTAATCCAAAATGATATACATGAACAATGCAGCTACATACCATTTGGAGAATAAATGCTGAGTTGAATAGGAATGTTTGAAATTTGCTTTGACTTCCCAGTTATTCGATCTGTTTCATCTGCTATTTCCTTCCTCACAGCAGCTGCATGGGCATTAAAGGAGCAGAATAGAACCAATTAGTTGGGAAATAGAGAATTACTGAAATCTCTTAGTTGTAAGCCACACTGATCAATGGACACAATCCTAGCATTTACTTTAAAGACATAACGTAAGTATTATAAATGATTGCCAGTTTGAAACTTAAGTTCGCTATAAACTAAATAAACTTTCCTATGACTTAATGGTAACTAGTAAATTTTTGTCACAAGTGGTTAAATCTGCCACTACCTGTGAGAAGATAAATTATCCATTAAGTCTTAATAATATCAATTAATAATGGCGCATTACCATAAAAATGAAACAATTACATGAGGCTGTACACGATGCTAGCTTAGCTACTCATTATGGCATATCTTTTTGAAACAAAATAAGAAACTTCGTTATACATAATTTTAGGTTAGAAACTTCAGTTACCGAAGTCGGTGAATCTCTTTCTTGGCAAGTGAAGAAACTCAGCGTATTCCTGGCCATTTTCAGTCTTATGAAGTTGCAGTACCAGCGGCCTCCGTGTAACAATACCTTGTAAATAATGAAAGACAACATCAAAAAGCCATTCATTCTGAAGTACAAAAAAAATAGAATCTTCCACTCCAGTCAATACAATGCACAACACCCCTTCATGGAGTGGAAATAGAAAAACAAAATGGAAAACAAAAAAAATGCTCATCTAAGAGCAGCTACTTACTTGCAGTAAACTTAAAAGCTTATTAAACTTTTATATTCAATAAACACTTGTAGCATAAATATTTGAAATAAGCACTTGTAGCATAAAAACTTAACATCTTAATTAAGCGCTTATAACATAAACACTTTATCATATAAGTGTTTATGTAATAAGTATAACCTAATTCTATAAGAAAAGATAAAAACAAAGTCAAATTATTTTCATATAAGCTATAAACTAGTTTCATAACCTATGTTGGAGAGTTAAGAACATGTCGATCTCACAAGTGACTGTTAGATAAGTTCAGATAAATCAATCCACACAGGACCTTAGTCTACAACTATTTTTTTTTAAAACTCGGCATCCAGTCCAAGGATCAACTAATCTGGGAAACAAATCACGTCGTCTACAACTATTACTAACTACTACTTTCCAAACTACAATGTGATGATCACAGTTGAAGAGATTAGATCTAAATCTAAAATGTAAGAAATGAAAGCAGAACAGGGAGTTAGGAATGAATACCAGATCCACGAGGAAGAAAGTCTCTTCCAACAACACTTTCCAAGACAGAGGATTTTCCTGAACTCTGTCCTCCGACGACGGCGACGGAAGGAAGAGCTTCCCAGAGAGATAAACCTTCGCCACCGTGATCTCCTAAAACGGTACAAGCTCGTTGGATCTTGTTAATAAGACCGATCAAGCTCGTCATCGTCGCCATTTTGAATTTGAATTTGAATTTGAAAGATCAGAGATCAGATCTATGATTTGGGTTTAGGAGGGAATGATAAAGGTTTTAGATCGGAAGAGTTTTTGTTTTGAGATGCAAAATAATAAAATGTGCACCCAAAACAAAATGAAATGAAAACCAACATTAACAGCAAATACAAAAATGGAATATAAGACCAACGGTTGCTTCTTTATTTTATGTCGTAATGGAGGGGCGTATCGTCATTTTACGCGTTCACTTGTTAGTTCAAAATAAAGTTAGTTCTATGGTCACATTTTGAACACTATGGTCACTCTTCCGACATTGACATTTCACTAAATAGATCGAGTGAATCTCTCTTTTTTTTCCCCCGTAAAATTGTAGGATGTGGTTATTTGATGTTAAACCCGTCAACTCTCGAGGAAAAGATTTCGGTCATATAAAATTTAACTACAATAATTATTTCACTTGACAATAAAATTTGGATTCTATTAAATTATTCGTCTTTATTGATATTTCATTAACAATCTCGTTCCGGTTATTTTATAATTCATTTTGTGGAAAAAAAAGATATATATTTTTCATCCCTCAAAAAAAAGATATATATTTTTCAGGTTATTGTTTTTTTATTCTCTATGTTTTGGGTAGCACTTTAAATGTTAGCATAGAATCTTACAAATTACTATTTAAAAATTATTAATTTGATTATAAAAATACATCTTAGACTCTAATTTAAATTTTGTATAGACATATTGAGAGAATATTAAAAGGGTTAAATATGTTTTTAGTCCCTATAAATATATCAATTTTTCTTTTTAGTTCCTCTAAAAAAATTATTCAACTTTTAATCTCTATAAAAAATTTAATCACTACTTTTGGTCCCTATTTTTAAGTAAAATTTTGTATTTTTTAATGAAATTATGCAAAAATGTGTAGAATATTGTAAAAATCTTTCCAAAAAAAAATTAGAATTTTTTAACAAAATATAAATTAAATATGTATTTTTAACCACCAAAAAATATAAAAATTCATATTTAATTCATGTTTTGTTAAAAACTTCTAGTTATTTTTGGAGAGATTCTTATAATATTATACATTTTTCTGTAAATTTTTATTAAAAAAATATGAATTCTACATATGAGTTTACTTCAAAGGAGAGACCAAAAGTGAACATGGACAATTTTTTGGGACCAAAGGTCGAAGTAAATTTTTAGAGAGACTAAAACGAAAAGTTAACATATTTATAGGGACCAAAAACATATTTAACTCATATTAAAATACTTAGCATTTAACTAAATATTTCATTCTTTAAAAAAAAAACTAAATATTTCATAAAATGAATAATTTGTTTGTATATACAAAAAAAAATTAAGTTTTTTGCTTACAATACAAGTTCGAGTGTGGTTATCATTATCAACATCGTTATTCTTATCACTAACTTAATTTGAGGAAAACCTAAACTTACACCACACCCGTTTAAAGCGGGATTTCTCTATGTTGTCATGTCTGATTATGAAAATGATTTATTCAAGAAAAAGAAGAAAAAATCAGGTGCAAAAAGTAGCAGCCAATAAAAAAAAACAATCAAACTCAAAAGGAATGCTAGTTGGATAATTGCTCATTTCTCGATAGAAACCTCAAAATTTCTCACCTTACTAAAAAGAAATTGGTAAAAAAAATGCAACCCGGTTGAATTTGACACACAAAAATAGTTAACCGAAACTTGCTATCAAGCAAATTTGAGGTGCCTAATTCTCTGTTTTGATTGGAGGTATGTGATGGAATGAAACGAAATGGAGTGGTAAATAAATAGGTTTCATTGTTTGGATTTACAAAAATTGAATCGAGTGGAATGTAATATGATGGAACTCATTCCATCTATCTGATCCTTCAATTTTTCATGGGAAATGCTCAATCTCGCGATGGATATATATTATCGCGACAACATCGCGGATTGTGTGATATGACAATTTGCCTGTTTTATTTCTATTTTCTATGACACATGTTGTATTGTGGTTTCTCTCTCTTGCTTTATCTCTGTTTTCTTTTGCCACAAGCCCACAACCGCTTCACCTTTTATAGCCACAAGTATATCTTAGAGTTGAGAAGAAACTTGGTGTGTATGAGAAATGAAAAGTATATCTCAGCATTTAAGAGTAATACTAAATGGTTCATCAATCAAGGACCTCAAATCCAATACCAGTAGTGGTTCTATTATTAAAAATACTTTTGGGAAATAGATAAAAACAAGAGTTTGGGAAAAGTTCGTGTGAAATGCAGTCGCTATATATAGCACTGCTCATTTTTCATTCCCCTTAATATGGGGTGTATCGAATGGAATTGATCTCCATAATTAAGACATGGTCATGTTAACATGTGTCTCTGTGACACTGGTTAAGGAAGTTAAAAGAGAAAGTTTTAAATTAAAAATGTTATTTTTATACTTTTAAAACTTTGAATGCACAAGTTCCAATGTAACATTACTACATTTGGCTTCCTTAACCAGTGGGGCACTGGTTAACATTTCCCATTAAAATATTACTACTATACCCCTATTTCTATTTTATCACTATTGTTTTACCTTCCTCTCAATCTTTCTCACGTTTCTTCGTCACCTGCTGTGTTTCCGATCCTGCATCAATCTTGTTTCATTTCATCATTACCAGCAAGAACCCCGTTAATCATACTGCATGCGTTTGTCGTTTCTTGCAGTGGCGTGATATTTTTTTTTTCTCTTGTGTTTAGCTTTTTCTTTTTTTAAAAATACTTTGCGATGTTGAAGCATGAGCTTCAATTTTATTTTTGCTATGTTTACCAGAGCTAGACTGATGAGGCATGCATATATATTCTTCAATATTTTTTTTGAGTTTTTAAAACAATTTGGTAAAAATTTGATCAACATGCTTAATCAAATTAGGATGCCGTATGAATTTTTGTTTGGGTGGTTGAAATTTGAATCGTTGGAGATAATATTACACAATAATAATGTTTTTTTTAAATAAGGGTAAAAATAGAATAAAAAATTATAATTTATTTATTCTGTCCATTTTGTAAATGATAGAATGAAAAATATTATTCCATCAATTATATATTGAGTGCGTTTGTTTCAGCTTAAAAAAATAGAGTTTGAGTTAAAGAAATATTTACTCTAAGATATTTCTGTTTGTTTACTATCATAAAAATCATTTTTTTAAGATTTGAAACTCTTACATTTGAGTTTCTTACATTTAGAAGAAGAAAAATAGATTTTGAAAAAACTACTTGAAATAGATTTTTATTTTGAGGTTAAAAATGATTTTTTTAAAAATCTAAAACAATACAACAAAAACTTTAAAAGTGAATTTTTAGTTAAAAAAATAGATTTTTTTTTACAAAACAAATAGACTCATTATCTAAACAATGAGATGGAATTTTTATTCTATTCCGCTTTGTTTCACTCCGCTCCACTATGTTACGTTCCATCAATCCAAATTGGGTTCAAAAGGAATGAAATGTTCATTGTTGTTTGAAGTGTTTCACAAATCAAATGTTAACTTGTAAACTCGTTTGAGTTTACGTTTTAGGTGTCAAAAACGTGTTGACTCGGAAGTAAGTTCAGTTTTTGGTGAAATAAAAATGTTTGACGAGTTCGACTGAGTTAACACATGTTAAACTCGTGTGAACTCGGGTAAACTCGACCGAGTTTACGTTTAAAAACACTTATTTTGGTGCCTTTTTTTTGGCTCATTTTCTTTCAAAAACTCAATTCTTTTTTCAAGCCCACGGTGCTGAAATTAATGTTGAAATGAGTTCAAACCATGTACTTGGTTCGAATTTTGAAAATCCTTTGTCATCTGGAGAATAATTTGATGAAGTTGAAGATGAAGATAATGATGTTATGAAACGAACTTTTGAAGAAATTAACTAATTTATTTCTTGGATAGGTTTATCAACAACTATAGAAACTTGTTTTTTTGGATTTTTTTCTTTTTCTTTTTATGATTCAGAGTCTTATGAAACTTATGATTTTGTAACTTAATTTTATATTTTGATGCTAAGTTGAACATAACTCTTTATTATGGGAGTTATACATACTCTGTTTTTGTAATTAAGTCATATTTTACACCGTTAATCTATTGACTATATCTTATAAAAAAAAAAAAAAAAACTATTGACATATTATATTAGTTTACTGTGTTATGTATATAATAAATTTTATATAATTTTAATTTTAAATAGGCTAAAGTGCACTTTTTCCCCCTAAGTTTCAAAAAGTTGCAATTTTGGCCCTTTATGTACAAAAACTACAATTTTGGCCCCCTAAGATTTAGCCCATTTACATCTTTGGTCCATTTGGCCAATTTTGACCGGTCAATGTCGCACGCCACATGTGTAATTAATTAATTAAAAAAAATTAAAAAACCATATAATCATTTTTTAAATTAAATAAATGAAAAATTAAATTTAAAAAATTAAAAAATTCAGGAAAAAAATAACTGTGTAATTAAATGATTTTTCAGATCCACCATCTCTCTCTTTCATTTTCTTCCTTTCTTCCCTTCCTGCAAATTCTACCTTCAAGCACACTACCACCCATTTCCTCTTCTCTCGAATCTCTCCTCTCTTATTACTCTCTCTTCTTTCTTTTCCTCCATGTTCTTTCTTTCGGCCATCATTTCCGGGCAACCACCGCGGTGTTTCCGACCACTCACTGCGGTGTTTCCGACCCCTGAAAATGATTGGAAAACAACGGGTCTTCACAGACAAATCTGCCGCCACTTTATTTTATTACTACTCAAAATAATAACCAAACTATACGAATCACCACCACCGTTAGCACGCATTTCTTCTTCAACCCTTCCAACACTTTGGTTATGCATATTTTGAACAGATTTGGAAATCATTGGTTTTTTCCTTTGGGCAAAAGGCATTCTCCTCAAGTCTACAATTTGATGGTTGATATATTGGGAAAAGCCAAGAAATTTGATCTCAGGTCCAAATTGGTCAAGGAAATGAAAGGATTTGAAGGCTATGTGACTTCTGATACAATGACTAAGGTAATCAGGAGGTTTGCAAAGGCTCAGAGGCATCAAGAAGCTGTCAAAGTGGTTCGTAGAATGGGTGAGTATGGTTTCGAAAAGGATACGGTTGCGCTGAACAAGCTCTTGGATGCTTTGGTCAAAGGACAGAGTATTGAAATTGCTCATAATGTTCTTGACAAGTTTAAGACTTCTGTTCCATAACAAAACTTTGAGTTCTCTGTCCATTGAATTTGCAAGCTTTAGTTTGGACAAATAACACAAACAACAAGCTAATTATCTAAATGAAGAGAGAAAAGATAGTTGACAATGTTTTGTGATGATGATGAATTGATGATTGTGATCTTGGTTAAGATAAAGGACGATGTTCTTCAAAAAAGATGAAGATGATGATGCTGTTGACAAGGATGAACAAAAATGAACCTTACGCCCCTTCCAATTTTCTATTTTTTTGATTACACAATTATTATTTTTTTAATTTAATTTTTCATTTATTTAATTTAAAAAATGATTATATGATTTTTTTTAATTTTTTAATTAAATAATTACACATGTGGCGTGCCACGTAGACATTGACCGGTCAAAATTGGCCAAAAGGACCAAAGATGCAAAGGGGCTAAATCTTAGGGACCAAAATTGTAGTTTTTGTACAAGGGACCAAAATTGCAACTTTTTAAAATTTAGGAGGAAAAAAGTGCACTTTAACCTTTTAAATAAGTGAAACGATTTGAAGTAACCTTCTTGTTCTGTCCACCAAACACAAGTCAGCGTGCAATAAGCCTTTTTTTCAATTTCTCCCTTACTCCAACAATTCAGTGCTTCACTTCCTCTATCAAATCAATGCTCACAAGAAGAAAATTCCTCACTATATTCTCATCGCGCAATGTTTCTAAGCTAATTTCACACCAATCATACTTCATACTTATTCTAAAAGCTAATTAGGTCATGCAAATGTTAAACCCTAATTGCTTATGAGTTTTCCCTCCTTAGCCATCTAACCAAGCTTACACAACAAGCTAATCTCTTGCCAAAATTTGAATTGTCATTTT
>Ga0315913_1007583_pt1 | contig 12974 bp, 4 predicted proteins | sample MpolsnodulesMG_FD_207736 | JGI IMG/M metagenome (GOLD analysis project Ga0315913, IMG submission 207736) | Medicago polymorpha root nodule microbial communities from Los Angeles, California, United States - small nodules | ecosystem: Host-associated > Plants > Roots > Nodule | place: USA... | reverse complement strand
AACAAATCTGTCTTATCTCTTATTTATTAAAGTTAACCCGGAAGCAAATGTTTGCCCTAATTTTAACCTAACCTTAATGGTTAATTTTACTCTAATACCCCTGTTTAATTATTAACCCTATTTTTTCATTCTCAACAAAATCACACCTAATCTCCTATTTTTTTGAACAAAACAAATTTGCCTAAGAGTCAGGGTCAGTCTTTAAAAAATGTTGGTGTCTATCTACCGTCTTCTGTTTTTTCACATGGACAATTGTACGTCGCAATATCAAGGGTTACTTCAAGGGATGGTTTAAAGATACTAATCAATGATGAAGACAGTCAAGATACTGATGTGACATCTAATGTGGTCTACAGAGAAGTTTTCTGTAACGTGCAGCACTTTGTTTTGTAGTATTCTTTTTATTTCATATCGGTACTTTTTCTATTTCGACAGACGTTGAATTTTCTTTTCGTCAATAAATCATGCTATCAAATTTATATATCATGTTACCGTAACAGGGTTGATGTCATGGAAATTGTTTAATATTGTACATTAAAAACGTTTGCGGCAATTAGTTTTATGAACTGAATCATACTATTTTTTCAATTCAAGTAAAGTTTTTACTTTCTTATTTCCGCTGTATTTGTTCTCTTATATGACCCGGGCGTCAGCACGGGTCAATGGTCTAGTATTTATCTGAAGTAGGGATGAGAATAGATTAGGCCGAGCTAGGTTTTGCAAGACCTAAGCCTGGTCTGTCAAATTTTTATAAGGCTTACTTTTTAGGCCTGAGTCTGACCTTATGAAAGCTTGATTAGGTCTGCTAACATGTTTAAAAGCCTATTTCATATGAACATCTTTAAATAGGTAATGTGATTCAAGGTTAAATAGACTAGCGAGCTAATAGATCAATGATCTTAAACTCTCTTTCGATATTTAACATGAAGTTTTAGAGAACTTTACTATATATTATATCATATTTCAATTCTAATTTATAAAAATACATTTAAATATGTGAAAAAATAATGTAAACTAATAAGCTTAAATTTATTTAAAGGTTGACAAATTTATAATGTAATTCAAAGTAAAGTATATAATATATAATAATTAATAATATTATTCATATTTACATAAGTAGGTCGGCCTAATAGGCCTAAAAGGCTTTTCTAATAGCTTGTGGTCTGGCCATTTCAGCTAAATAGGCTTTTATAAAAGTCTAGGCCTTCTATATTTAAGAAAAAAGTCTGGCCTGTCGTAGGCTATGGTTGTATGCCGACCTGATCTATTCCCATCCCTAATCAGAAGTTATATGACTCGACCGGTTGAACAGTTTGATAGACTTATTAAACAATCAGCTTGTACTATTACTTGTACATGCGTCAATTGGACATATAATCGTACATTTAATTTTGAATATATAGTTAAATGGTTTTTTTCTTAAATATAACATGTTCTATTATTTAAAAAAAATACTCATTAAATATCATTTATCAAATGTGTCTGCAAAATTAAATGAAATTAAATTTATTTTCTTGAATTTTTATTATTCATAATAATAAATATTTAATACTTAGTATAATAGTATAAACAATGAAATGATTTTTTTTTCTTATGAGATGATCATTATTAAAATGTAATAAAAGTCGATAAATAGTTTTTTATTCTTAAAAATGATTGTTAATTAATCAATTTTGAATGCAAAAGTACCGAAACACTTTAATTTGTGAATGTACAATTGAGACGAATGTAGTTTAATATTGCGCAAAAAGTTTAGGTAGATTCTGCTAGGCGTTTCTCTTGTTAGAAATGCTTTTTGTGATTATAACAAAGTTTGAATAAAATAATTGATTTTAGAAAATTATATATAGTTATATAAGTAAGGTAAACACCAAACTAGTTCAAAAGTTTTTCAATTAGATCTTTATCTTTATATTTTGTAGTATTTACAAATTCTAAAATATAGAAACATGATGTTCATTGTTATACAGAGGAAGTGTATGTTTTTCAAGAGCCTGGCATTAAACTTAATTTGAGTCATAATGAATGGCATGTTTGAAAGAAAATTAATTTTAATTTAGATGGAGTTAAAGTCTATCTCATAGATGATACTGTGTGTAATTCTTACTCGTTAGTTATTAAATTTATTTCAACCAACCTACATGTCATCATAATATTTAAATTCAAGTCATCGATCCAAACGATCTTAAAAAGCCAAAATTTTTAATAGATGAGTGCATCCACAAAATCTAAAGATTTTCAACCAAAATGCAGAAAAGGAGTTCTTGCAATCATGAGCACAAAAAAAGTGGATGTTGCAAGCACAAAATTGTATTTGCTTTTCTTAGTTTAGCAACCTCTTCTAGACCAAAATTTTCAACTTTGCATATGGATTCAACAAGAAATATTTACTGTTTTTCGATGATGTAATCTGCTGGATTGCTAAGAATTAAGCCACCAAGAGCCATGTCAGTGAAGACATAAATGCAAGCAAGAAATTTTTCTATAGTGCTAATGGGAACAAGATCATTAAGATATTCTTTGGTTGGACCATATTCCATATCATGTCAATAACAAACTCCAATTACTCATTTAATCTAAGAGCAAGACGGTGACCTTCTAACTTTGACTTCATCAAATGGTTGTGCACTCCATTAACAATACTCACTGACCATCCATTTGATTTCAACAAATAACCACATAACCTAAATGAGCATTCTCAGCTCCTTGACCATGCGTCTTCTTGCTTCACGTTCTTCTTGTTTCCTTGGTACACACCACCCATTTCACAAACTTCGGTGGTCTTCGTCCATCACCATGATGTGATTTGTCAATAATTAAAGTAAATATGGTCGTTGATGTTTGATGATGAGCCCAATTAATCAAATAATCTCTTTAAAAAGTATTTCTCTATATATATCAACTTCATTATCAACAAGTTTAGAAACATCGGGCTAAACAATGTTCTCGTTAAAATCAACATTTGACTTCAAATCAATGGAAACCTCAACATCATTTGGTTCCACATCAATGGAAGAATCAACAATGTTTGGTTTCACATCAATAGAAAACTCAATAATGTTTTGTTTCAATTTAACGGAAGCATCAACGTTGTTTGAATTTGGATCAAGAGGGTGTTCAACCATAACTATAAATATCAAAATAAAATAAAAAAAAACTAAACTATAATTTAGAAACATCAACAAATGGAATGAAAATTAAGTAATCAAGTTGCTGAATGGATCGAGAGTTAGGACATGATCCTGGTCCGGGGCTTGACTCTTGAAAATAGTAGTTCAACTGAAGAAAAAAAAAAATGAGAATCAACAAAGTAAATGGTTTAAAGATGTTTTATTTGTTCTTTGTTGTCAGGTGAGTGTAGAAATCTTTTAGCAATCATTTAATGATTATTTGAGACATTTTTTTTTTCTAGAAAAAAATAATAATTGAATTTTGGTGTAGATGATGAAAATGGAAGATTGAGTGTATGTGAAAGTAGATCGGTTTGTACTTAAGTTCAAAGAGGGACAATTTTGGATTTTTGAGGAGTCCATGAGCAATTGAGGTGGCTTAAAGAGCAATTTTTAACTCTTTCGTTCCCCAGCCGAACCTATAAATACAGTATGATCTCTACCAAAAGAATTTGCGATTCGTGATGTCACATGAGAATCGATGGAAGTAGATACCGCCGACAAACAGAAACAGAAGAAAATCAAAATCAAGAAGCAATCGAAGATGTTAGAGTTTAACAAATACATCTATGAGGTTCTTAAGAAGCCCTGGATATGATGAACACTCTTATAAGAGACGTGATGTTGAAGCTTGCTCAGAAAGCTTCCAAGCATAACAAAATACGTCACAAGAATTCACCATTGGTTGAGCCGGACATATCCGCTGCGGTTTGTGAAGTCTTTCCTGAAGACATGGCTTTTCATGCCCTCTCATGAGCTTTCAGATCTCAAAACAGAGAATCTGTTGAAGTCTTGTGTGATCGAATCACAAACATGTAGATTTATAGATATCTTCTTATAACTAATGAAGGTTGAATTGATACCACTGATCTTTGAATACCCATCCTGTCAAATAATAAGTATCTTTTTAGAAGATGGTTATTAACGTTAATTTTGGCGAGACCGGCACGTTCATGTGGAATAACACAAACACTATTTTCAGAGATGATAACTTATTACATCCATCAAAATCATCACATGAGATATGAAATTAGGCACCAAAAGAAGCTTTAGAATCCTGACTAGCGCGATGACCTTTTTAAGTTTTGTTTGGAAGTTTGGATGGAAAGATTTTGGGGTGACATAAACTAGACCCAACTCACTTAGACATTTATTACCACGTATAACGAAATAAATCATATTGAAAATATATTTGAAACAAGTTTCTCAAAAGGCTGCTGCTATATGTCGCGACTATATTTCCCACGAATAGAACACCAAGTGGTATAGTATAGCTTTTAATTCTCAAAAAACTATTAATTTAAGATTAACATAGATAAACAAGTTTAATGACAAAAAAAAAATGTATAAAAGAATATCACCATGTATTTATACTACCCCACCCTCTTAAATCAGAAGTTAGGTCTCGTCCCTTTATGTTGAATGATATTTGATACAAAATGGTCCTCAGTTATTATAAGTATTCAACCCTGCACCTCTTAAAGGTATACAACAAATGTACCTTTACAAGACTCAAGTATAACATTGTAACAATGAAGTAAACAACACATTAAATAAAACAAACCGATTAAACACGATTGACATAATTGCAATTCACTCTGATTTCACCTTCATTAGGCCTAGTCAAAACTTGAACATTCCCAAGCTTCACCATTGACACAGCAAACTGACTAGTAAAAACAAAAGGTTGTGTTGCAAATAAATCCACAAAAGGAGATGTTCTTTTATCTGAAAACAACAATTGATCTGTTGACAACAATCCAGCCTTTCTCTTAAGGTTTGTGTAATAGGTTGTGTCAAAAGTCCTTGGTGTTATAACATCAAGGTGAACCAAATCCAAATCCTTTTTACATCTTTTCCTCAACATCTTCAAATAATAGATGTTAAGTGAAGGGTCGGGTTTACCAGTTCCATTGAAATTGTAAATCCTATTCATAACTGAATAACAAGTGCTTCTCCCAATTGTGTGTGAACCTGAGAGAGTAACCAAATCAAGCATGTCAAGTCCTCTTTCTTGAAAAAATCCAATCAAACCTGTGATGTTTTCATGTCCTTGTGGAACCAAATTGGCTTCTTTGGCTATTGAAATCTTGCCGTCTTTTCGGCCGAATGGAACTTCCCAAAATGGTCCTCCTGCTAAAATGGTTGCATCTCTTGTAGCAGCAGTGAGAATGTCAGCACATGACACTGTTCTTGGACACCTTCTCTCTAGCTCAGCTTTGATTTCATCAATCAATTGGAACCCTCTCAAGGTTTTACTAGCAAAAGCAGTTCTCTCACTTCCTACATGGTTAAGCAAAATTGATCCATCACATCCCTGCATTTAAATCAATAAGAAAAATTAGTCACGTTAATATCGATTTTAGTCTTTATTTTGAGAGACTAAAATTAATATTGTACATGTTGTAGATATCAAATATAATATGATATAATTGTGCAGACCAAAAACAAATGTAAACTTAAAAAAAAAATTATTCTAGGAAAAATGAACTTTGGTAAAATTTAAAGAGAGATTGAGTTATGTGGTTAATTACTCTAACGGCACAATCATGGAAATGCAAGCGGATGATGGATGGGGCCAAGGTGGGATCCTTCTTAACCCAAGCAAAAACTTTTTGTGAGATAATGCCTTCAGCATCTGGACACGTTGAATGATAGTGACCAATGGAAAGCAAGGCTTCAGGAGGTGGTAATAAGGGCTTCAATGATTTTTTAGGCACAAATTGTGATGAGAGACCATAGACATTGGTGCTTAGCTCAAAGATAATCACAAGAAGAAACAATGATAGGTAGTGGAGCTTCATGTTGTTTCTTTAGCTAGCTATGCTTGGTTGTGTAATTGGTATATGATTGATGCATTGTGAGAATGTCATGCACGTATTTAAGGTAAATATTTCACGATAAAACGTGGTATGCACTACTAACATACCAACGCGTTGATGTGCCACATTGTGCTTTATATATGTCACTAATATATTTTAACAATGGTTTTACTTGGTGAAGAAATATGGAGAGATAATGAGGTCTCATGTGACACCTTTCTTCAGTTTAGCATTATTAATTAATTAATTAATTAAAGTCAATCACATGATTCATCAAATTCGTGATTTTCAATTTCAATTCTATTGAAAGGAAAATTCAGTATAGGTCGTATGCTCAAATCGTGGATTGTGTACATAAAAAAGTCTCTGTTTCTTCCACCCTCTCTGAATAAAAGTCACAAGAGAGATAGAGAGAGAGAGCCCAATTTCTGCTTCATTATTATCTTTAATCAATTCGGCAGGAACTGCAAGCTATTTATTGGCCGCAAATCGGTCCGCACCCATTATTGGATTGTCCATAATAATTTTTTACGAAAATATTTGATTGTCACTTTTAATTTCTAGAAAAACTGTTTATATAATATACACTACTTACAAGTTATTATTCTTTAGGGGGACTTATAAGTTATTATTCTTCAGTTTGTAATAATGGTAATTATAATGCAGATGAGAGTGTCCTCATAAGCTTAACTCAGTTGGTAAGGACAATGCATAATATATACAAGACTTGAGGTTCAAACCTCGGCCACCACCAAAAAAATAATGTAGATGAGGGTAAATAAGAAAAATAACCATTCTTTTTGTAAGACGAAAGAAGTATTTGATATTTATCGATAACATTAAATATGTTCCCTATTATTATGAATTTCTTAACAATTCATAATTAATTTGTCTCTCAATTAAAAACTTTAAAATTTTAGAGGGAAGGTTCTTATGATATGCGCTAATCATTCCTACAAAATTAGAGAAAGAAATTTGACATGTGAGTATATGCTTACTCGAAACAAAAATTATAGATGTCTCTATAAACAATCAGCTTACGTTTACTCGAAACAAAAATTATAGATGTCTCTGTGTACAATTAGATCAAAATTTGATTTGTGTTTGTTTCCTAGTTGTAAAAATCATTCCCACAAATATGAAAGTTACAGAGAAGAGTTCCTATGTTTGTTACAAAGTTAGGAAATTAAATCCTGAACATAAAGCATTCTCATGAATAAAATAACTTTCTATTTCCCATGTTTTTATTTCCAAAAAAATGGGTGGGAATAAAAATATTCCCATAAAGGGGGATAAAACTTAAGTAACCACCTAGTAACTACTCATATTCTTCATGTTTACAAATAATCCTAGAAATGTAGTAAGTATTAACCAAATATTTTTTCTGAAAAGTACCTGAGATTAAGATTCCACTTTTTAATTATGGGAATATATATTGTTTTTAGGTATAAGTTTCTCATCCAAGAAGCAAACGCCCTTATAAGTTGAGATTTCCTCTCTTTTGTTTTTTGAATTTTTTTACGCTTTAAAATTCCTAATAAATATATTTATTGTCGAAAAATTATGATTTTAGTTTGAAACTCATATTTTAACGTCCAAAACATGCTTGCAATAAATCATAAAATAAAATCAATATTTAGGTCATTTTTCTAGATTTCAAATGTCTACCAGAAAAATTAAAATGTCAAAAATAGAAAAATCTTAAATTACATTGGTAGAATCTGTTTATTTTATTGATTTACATAATTATCCTTCACATTTTTCTTATATTACATGATCAATTTTTTATTTTTTTAGTAAATATTACATGGCCAAATTAAATAGTTAACCCTAAAAAAATGAACCCTAGAAAGCATTGATCTGCATGCATTGATCTCCACATGAGGAAAGTTTTTGCGTCTATGTTCTGTAAATAGTATATCTAATCATACAATTTGTATCATATATATTAAGAGCATTCCTTATAATTAAGGGTGGTCATTCTTTGCTGCAGCCTGCATAAAATTGTTGCTGGGGGTAAATGAGGAAGGGGTAAATTGATGGCTAAACAGCTGCTGGTTATGATTGAAATGGCATGTGGATCAACTCCCAACTATTTGATGGCTGAGGAAGACATTATAACTTTTGCTTCTCAGCCATTCACAAAGATAAGAAACATTTGCCTAAGATTGTTTAGTCAGGTTCAAGTGTCCATCAGGTAACTCTTTGTTTGGTAAATGAACCTAATCCAAAATGAGTTAAGTTTTAAATTTTAATATTTAGAGCTGATATCATTCATTCAGTAAGCTTAGGCACATCTTCTGATACTGTAAGTAATTACACGGCGATCACAATTTTTGGATGCTTAGAGGTGCGAATCAAGCACTACTAGTCTTCCATTCACAAATCAAAGTAGACAAAAAATATTTACAAGTGACAGCAGTTATACTAGTCTTCCCTCCACTACTAGGCCTTTTCACCCATTCAATGAGGTTAAATATTTTCCCATTCTTGCTTGATTTTCAAGTCCAAACTAATTTTGAACCGAATGACAATGGGAAATCTTAACCCCTGTACCCTAGTTCTCAAATTGAAATGCAACAATGACAAAAATTAATAAGGGAATTTTAAAGTAATGAAGTGATAGGAATTTGGAGTGGAAAATGCAGAAAAAGTATTACTTGGTGGTAGTGTATATCATTTTTACATTACAAATTGAAGTTGATTGGCTTCTAGGATAGTGATATGCAGATTTTATATTTTCTGAAGAAGAAAGTTTAATGAACGAAGTACAAACTACTAGGTAATCCACTTGTTTGTAGCCTGTACATGAACCTTGAGTCTTGAGAGAATTTATATTAATTATTCTAGCTACCTAGCTGGTATATAATTTTATATGTAAATCATATGATAATTAATCATGATGATGAGATGAAAATTTATGCACATACACATATATGTGTAACTTAGGGTTCAATCCTGATCTCCTCTTTCATTTTCCTAATAAACTCTTCAAACTTTCTGTTAAGTTCCTCTGTATTAATATCTCCTAACTCTTCTTCTTCTTCTTCTTCTTTAGTCGCTAATGTTGTAACTAACTCATCAATATCATCCATCCCCTCCTCCACCTCTTCTTCTTCTTCAATTGGAGCCTCATCATCTCTTCCTTCTTCAGACACTTGTTCATAAATTTCTTCTTCCTTTTTCATCACTTGTACTACTACTACTTCATCACATTCTTCTTGAATATCAGCCACAAGATCAGGATCAGGCTTATTAGTACTATAGGACAAATCATCATTGGAAGGTTGAGAATATTGAGAGTACACTGAGTCAGAAGATGATGAGGTAGTAGTGGCTAGAAAAGCAAGGATAAGATTACAGATGAGAAACATGTATTTCCTTTCAAGTGTGTGAGTAAGCATGGAGAGAAGGCATGTTGAGGAGTAAACATTGAATGACTCATTCTGATCAGAGTGTACGTAAAAGGAAAAGTAACTGAATACAAACAAAGCATGACAAAAGGATAAAAGGATCACATTAGCAAAATGTCTCTTTCGAACTAAGGCTCGGGATGTGCTCAAAGCATGCATATTCAGGGCCGATTCTATGAAATAGGAGGATCGGTTATGAAATAGAAGGATCGGCTCTCATAGTAAAATATGTCTTTAATAAAATAAAAACATTTTTTTTTTAAAACCGCCTTCTATTTAAAATGAAAATAGCATTCATAAACATAAGAAATAGTCATTATTATAACTAACACAAAAAAGATCCATATAACAAAAAATTTCGACATTCAACATACATTAGAAGTTAGAACCATATATTTGCAACATTCAACAAAATTAGCAATTATACACTGAAATGTTAAAAGTAATTACTAATAAGCAACATACAACAATATTCGTGTAACTAAACTTCATTAAAAAAAATTAGAATAAAAAGAACTTCTAAACATGAAACGAAATAAAAAAAATTAACGAAAGCGATGTGAAATTTACCTAACGGTGTCGTTTGAATTTCTCACTCCTCCATTGTGGAAAAGGGAAAAATGAATGGTATATGCGAAAAAGAAATGATTGTTGTTATTCTTTCAAAGAAATAGCTTTTCAAATTGATTGATTAAGTGATTATACAAATTAGGGGTGATTTGGTAGCATAAGATTTATGTCTAAAAAGGAGAACTAGAATCTAGATGATAGATAGAGGTGGGATTGGTGGTGGTTACTGGTGTTTGTCGGTGCGCGGTGATGATACTAGGTCATATAGCACTTTTGTTATAGTTTTTATGTACTTTTAAGCTGAGTTCAGGTGATTTTGCATGAGTTAGAAGTTACAAATGACACATTTGATTTTGGCAAGCAAAGAAGAAATCGTGCTCCGATTTTAAGCATCGGGCTACAATTTTCCTACAACTTTGAGACATTTTGTCTCGTAAAAAATCGTGCTCCGATGGGACAAAATCGGGCTCCGATTTAGCAGAGGCGCCAGTTGTGATCTGAATAAAGTGAAGCCATCGTGCTCCGATTTACAGCATCGGAGTACGATTTTTGCGTTTCTGGGAATTTTCCTATAAAAGGGAAATTGTTTTCTTAAGGAAGGGTTCAGAATTTTGGAGAAAGAAACTGACTTTTGGAGCTGGAGATCTAGAGAGAAGGTGGGAGACCATCAAAACTCATATCTAGTTACCAATTTCATGTAATGAATTCTTCTTTCATATTAGTTATTTGTGTTTTAGTCATGAGTAGTTAGATTCTTTGTGATTAGGTCAAGAGATGATTATGTTCTAGCTCATGTTTATGTAACTTGTAACTCTTAATTTTTATGAATGTCATTCTAGTTTATTCAGTATAAATCGTTCTTAATGCTTTTATGATTCTGACCCATATAATTGATTCAAGAGTTTATATGACTATTGACACTAGCGTGTAACTCAGAAATATCTATACTGTTCAATCTAACGGACAATCTAGGGATGGAGCGTTGTTAGGTTGTGATAATTGAATTAACGGACTTAAAACCTTTGATGATTATAGGTTCACTTGAGGGATCGAGGAATTATATTCTGAAAAGAGGGCTTAGGATCAAGGGATTGACCTAAGCTATTTTATTAATTTATCGTAAACTTTATAGCATTCGTAGACTTAAGAAACAAGTTGCTAATGAGCGATGACCAGATGAATCGAATGACCTAGTCATCTCTCAATATTATTTCTTAAACCAATTTTTCCTTAACCATTTTATTTTATTTTGCAAATCAAACCAATTGCCTCAGTGCATCCCCCATTTTACAAACATTCTTAATAATAATGTTACTACCGAGTAGAAGTTGAAACAGTCCCTGTGGATACGAATCTTATAAATTTTATTACTTCGATATAAGTTAGTACACTTGCTAATTTTCTATCAGCGGCTGAGAGATGAAGACTGGATTTGTGGTGCAACGAGTGGTGTTGAGTGAGAAGAAGAAAACCAAATGTACTGAAGAAAGAAAAAAGGAAGAAACATATATATATATATATATATTTGAGTGGAGATGGATATTAAGCTATAAATTGTTTTCACCCCAAAGTCAGACCTGTGCATATTAATATACCCAAAAGCATATCGTTTGCATGTAATCAATTTCTTAAACAAATGGAGAAGTAATAAAATTGTTATTAACTAAGTGAGTTTAGAAGTCAATTTCTCGAGCTTAAAAGATAGAACTTTTTGATCACTGAGCTGAAAACGTTTAAATGTTAATTAGCTCTAGTTGTGAAGCTTCACGTGATTAAATATGAGAGGGGAGTCAATACAAATTAAAAAGTCTATGAATAAAATAAATTATTTATATACGATATTTAATAGAATCGAAATTGGTTCTTTCAAAAAAAAAAAAAAAAGAATCGAAATTGGTTAAGTGGGTTAACATCTTAACATTTAGATGACATGGTAAAAAATCATTTTTTTTTTTAATTTAATTTTATCATTTATTGTGGTTCTAATAAAAAATACAACAATTAATGTTAATTTATCAATATTTGTCATTTAAGAAAAAACGTAAGGATTATATATCTTAACATTGTGAGGTGCATCATTGACCCTACATGTGAAAAGATGAATGTTAACAATACTCACTTTTAACAATCTTTATAGCACTTGCTCTTTCAAACCACTTTGTATGTGTTTTATTTCTAAAATGCAGATCCACAATGATTTAAACTAATAAAAGAGTAAATATTTAAATAAATATTTAAAAGAGAATGTTATTACGAGTGTGGTACGTACTCATCAATTCGAGTGTAGTACGTACTCATCAATATTTCATTGACCACACTACACACCAGTAAACTAGCAAAAGCCAACCAGCTGTAATGTGTGTTCTTGATAGAAGTTTCTACGATGTGATCAACAAGAACTAGCCACAATAAACAGGTTTCTATTTAAGTACTGAATTGCCCCATTTGTCAACAAGAGATGGTGGAGCTTAATGTCAACAAGATTACTTTGAATTTGGTGCCAAGGTTACTTTGAATCAGGTGTCAAGTATGTGGTGAATAGTTTTCGTTCATCTCAAGTTATTTTATCTGAATTCTATAGTATTTTAGAAAATTGTCAATTTTTACTTTGTTTTTATTTTAAAAACTCTCATATTGAGTTCATTATAAAAAAAAAATGGTCACTCACACTTTAAGAAGGGTAGCCACATAGCCCCTCGTTGCTATCATTATATTCCAAGTTTGAATCTTTTATAATTGATGAAAATGAAGTAAATATTTTCGTGGAAAAGGCAAAACAACCGGTGAAACAAGACTTTTTGGGCTTCAGTCTACCCTATAGGCCCAAAACGTAATACACGTCTACTCAAATTTATAAAAATGGAAATTAATACTTAAAAAAAAAAAAAAAACGTAATCACTTTTGAATTGATGAAAATAAATTTTGTAAGATCTGCTCCCATTAAACATGCCTTAAACTTATCGTTTTAGATTGAGGGGATTACTACAATGGTATGGTG
>Ga0315913_1007582_pt1 | contig 12976 bp, 7 predicted proteins | sample MpolsnodulesMG_FD_207736 | JGI IMG/M metagenome (GOLD analysis project Ga0315913, IMG submission 207736) | Medicago polymorpha root nodule microbial communities from Los Angeles, California, United States - small nodules | ecosystem: Host-associated > Plants > Roots > Nodule | place: USA... | reverse complement strand
TATCTGGCAAAGATTCATTCTTTAAAAACTCAGATTGATGATTTGGAGGCAAGGGGGGAGGGGGACGGCCTATCTGTGGAGGATGTGGCGGTTTTGCATGACATGTCAAATGAATTACTCTTTATCTAAGGCAAACGCTAGTATTTCGTGGCAGCAATCGAGATCTTTATGGCTTCGGGAAGGAGATGCAAATTCGAAATATTTTCACGCAATTATGTCTGGAAGGCGTCGAAGAAATGCCATTTCTTGTATCTCAGTTGGTGGACATATTGTAGAGGGAGTCTCTGAAGTCAGGGAAGCAGTTTTTAGTCACTTTCAAAATCACTTTAAGGCGCAGGACATGAACAGACACAGGGTGGAAGACATGCAATTCCGTAGGTTAACAGTTGTTGAAGGTTCACTTTTGATCTGCCCTTTTAATGAGGTTGAGGTAAAGGCAGCTGTGTGGGATTGTGATGATTATAAGAGTCCGGGGCCAGACAGTATTCCTTTGGGTTTCATCAAAGAATTTTGGTCGGATTTGAAAGGTGACTTTATGCGGTTTGTGACCGAGTTTCATCGAAACGGTCATCTCTCGAAAGGAATAAATAACACTTTCATTTCTCTCATTCCCAAGATTGATAACCCGCAACGTCTTAATGATTTCCGTCCTATTGCTCTAGTGGGATGCTTATACAAAATTTTGGCGAAGGTGTTGGCCAACCGTTTGAGATAGGTTATGGGAACGGTAATATCAGAAACTCAATCAGCCTTTGTTAAAGATAGGCAAATTCTTGACGGCATTCTTGTAGCAAATGAGGTAGTAGATGAAGCTCACAAACTGAAAAGAGAGTTGTTATTATTTAAAGTTGATTTCGAAAAAGCTTATGATTCTGTTGATTGGGGATATCTTGATGATGTAATGGGGAAAATGGCGTTTCCGACTCTGTGGCGTAAATGGATGAGGGAATGTGTCAGTACCGCAACAGCCCCGGTCTTGGTAAATGGTAGCCCTACGGAAGAGTTTGTGATGAAAAGGGGGCTGCGTCAAGGTGACCCACTTTCTCCTTTTCTCTTCCTTCTAGCAGCTGAAGGTTTGAATGTGTCGATGACATCAACGGTGAATTCGAATTTATTCACTGGTTATTCTATTGGGGCGCACACTCCCACCGTGTTATCTCATTTACAATTCGCGGATGACACTCTGCTGCTTGGTGTCAAGAGTTGGGCGAATGTCCGTGCCTTGAGGGCGATCCTGGTTATGTTTGAAAATTTGTCTGGATTGAAGGTAAATTATCACAAGAGCATGCTGGTTGGTATTAATATTGTCGACTCTTGGTTACAAGAAGCTGCTTCTATTTTGTCTTGTAAAATTGGTAATATTCCTTTTATGTATCTGGGTCTTCCCATTGGCGGTGATGCTAGACGCCTGAGTTTCTGGGACCCGGTGTTGGATCGCTTAAAATCTAGATTGTCTGAGTGGAAGAGTAGAAATTTGTCTTATGGTGGTCTCTTGATTCTCCTTAAGTCTGTGATGTCCTCACTGCCTATCTACACCCTTTCTTTTTTTCAGAGCTCCAGCAGGTATAATCTCTTCCATAGAATCTATTTTAATTAATTTTTTTGGGGTGGGGGTGAGGATCATAGGAAAATTGCTTGGGTGGACTGGAATTCTATTTGCATGAGTAAGGAGGTGGGTGGTTTGGGGGTGCGGAGATTGCAGGAGTTTAATATTGCTCTCCTTGGTAAGTGGTGTTGGAGATGTTTAGTTGACAGGGAGGGTTTGTGGTTCAAGGTGTTATCCTCCCGTTACGGGGAACATAGAGGGCGGTTAAGAGAGGGAGGGACGACTGGGTCGATATGGTGGAGGGAGATAGTAAACATTCAGAATGGGATAGGTGTGGAGGGTGGTAGTTGGTTTGAAGAGAGTATTTCGAAACGGCTAGGAAATGGTTTTAATACGTTCTTTTGGTCTAATTGTTGGGTGGGTAATGTTTCTTTTATGGTGAGATTTAAGAGGTTGTATGATTTATCGATCCATAAGGATGTGTCTGTGGGAGCGATGTATGCGTTAGGTTGGGGGGAAGAGGGTGATGCTTGGGGGTGGAGGCGTAGGTTGTTTGCGTGGGAGGAGGAGCTAGTAGTGGAGATTAGAAGTTTGCTTGCTAACGTTGTTTTGCAGGATGCTGAAATAGATGTTTGGCTCTGGCGCCCTAATGTTGACGATGGTTATACCGTCCATGGTGTGTATCAAATGCTCATGCGGCAAGAGATGCATAATCATGATGTAGCTTCAGAAGCTCCTTGGCACAAAAATGTTCCTCTGAAAGTCTCTATTTGCGCGTGGCGTCTTCTCCGCAATAGATGGCCAACAAAGGATAATTTGGTTCTTAGAGGTGTAATTACTAGCGCCTCCCAATTGTGTGTTACTGGTTGTGGACAAAATGAAAACATTGATCATTTAATAATCCATTGTCCGGTCTTTGGCAACACATTAAGGCCTGGATTGGTGTATTTTTTGTGACCCCTCAACAGGTTACAGAGCATTATTATCAATTTATTCATTCTACAGGTGGCTCCGCTCCCCGTAGGTCTTTCCTTCATCTGATTTGGCTTTGTGGTATTTGGGTCCTTTGGAATGAAAGAAACCAAAGACTCTTTACAAACACAGCACAAACAGCAGTGCATCTCCTTGAGAAAGTCAAGATCACATCTCTTTGTTGGATGAAAGCAAAAAATGTTTGTTTCCCTTTTGGTTATCATATGTGGTGGCAGCACCCCCTAGTTTGTTTGGGGATTGGTTGATGTATCTCTTTTATCTGTTGATGGTGTTTCCAGAACTTTTGTTGTAACTTTGTTTTGATTCCTATAGCACTCCTTGTGCTAAGGAACAAAACTTTTTGTTTATATATCTCATTTTGCCTTGTTAAAAAAAAAAAAATACATATATATATATATTCAAAAGGAGTCTAATTATAATAAGGGATGAGTTGTGGATTTACTAGAATATGCGATTTATGGGAAGTACCATTAGACAAGAAGCTTCTAAAAGTTATTTTTTTTTTAACGGCAAGAAGCTTCTAAAAGTTACCACGGGAGAACTCTAAATTCACGATGATGCTTGTCCAATGCTCAACAAAACACATGTAAAGTTTGTTTATAAAAGAATATAATTGATTACTTATACCCTGGTCGTAGTGTATTGTCATAGTTTCTTGATGATTCTACCGATGGTCTTAGATTATATATGGCTTGCTGAATCCCACCCAATTGAGGTTTTGTATAATTTTCCTCTAAAAAATAGGCAATGTATAATTTTACTTTTTTGTGGTTTTATTCTGTCACAAAAAATATAATTGGTTAAGCTTATCTTTGACACATTTTCTGGTGTGTTTATTCTCCATATTATTGCAGAGGCTTGCTTTAGTGGAAAAAATTGATCAATTTATAAATAGATTATAGATAACATCTCCCATGCCAATAGAACATGATATTTTTTTTACCAAAGTAAAGTTAACTATTATCATTAATCAATCAATGTTCAATACCAAAAAGATAAGAATAAAAAATATGGTGTCTAGCCTAAGAACAGACAGTCTTAACTAAAGTATGAGCAACCATGTTTGTTTGTTTCCTAACAAACTTCACTTTGGAGTTAGAATGTAAAGATAACTGATAAATAATGTCATAAACAATAGCATAGAATTTCGATTCACCATTATCTAGAGACGATGGAGCTTGCACTAAAGTAGCTGAATCAGACTCGAATCGTCTATCGTGGTTTAGCCGTACTTAATCTTATGACCCTTTGTTCATTTGTTTAAAGAGCTCAAATTTCTTAGCATTTAAATCAAGCATTGTTAATTCTTTATTTCTTCTTTATATTTATATACTTATATATAATCTAAAAAACAACTTTTATTTCTTCTTTATATGTATATACTTATGGGATTTGCTAGGACACACCCATTAGTTTTTGTGTGAAAGTGTTTTAGCAAGCTACACCTTAAGGTGTATTTAACTACTTTTTAGTTTTAACTTGCTAAAACACAACTTCTAAAAAATAAGTGGGTGTATTCTAGCAAATGCCTATAGGAGTTGCTAACATACACCCACTTATTTTTTAGAAGGTATGTTTTAGCAACATTCATCTTAAGGTATATTTAACAACTTTTTAGTTATATCTTTACTAAAACACATCTTAATAAAAATTAGTGGATGTATCCTACCAAACCCTGTACTTATATATAATTAAAAAACTTTAGTCGGCATATACTCATATATTATTGTGACGTGACATGATCAAGGTCTAAAGATATGACTTTTATAACTTTCAACATAAAATATTTGGACAAAAAATTAGTCCTTAATAATATGGACTATAAAAGTTAAAAATTTCATCGATATTGAAAGGTTCACATCAAATCAAAATCACAATATATAATTATAACAAAAATAGTTAGACATATATCCACCCATTCAAATGGGGATGTCAATGGATATCCATGGATGCGGATAGTGTGATATCTGTGTCCGCTTCGTTATATAAATATGAAATCCATATCCTGTCCATATCCGCGCGGATATCCATTTAGCGGGTAATCCACGGATTTTGAGGTATCCGCGGGTTCAAACAAATATCCATGGATAACATTTATAAAAATAAAATAAAAAATTTGTTTAATTTTTTTAGCTAAATTTAGAAACAAAGGTTCTTAACATGCATTTTATTTTCTTTTTAGCAAAACATAATATTCATACATTACAATAACACAAAGATCATTGACTCAACAAAAACATAAATAAAATCTCTTACATTTAATAAAAATAAAGTTATTTGATTTAACAAAAACATAAGTAAAGCTATCATATTCAACAAAAACAAAGTTCTTGCTTCAACAATCACAACCACTTTCACTTCCTTTTAAAGGAGCGTAATAACCCATAACACTCACCATACCTGGGTGTTTTCTTAGGAAGTTGAATGACATTGAGGTTATTTATGTAATTTACTCGGTTTAATAGTGGGTATGGATATCTGTGGGTGTGGATACCATTAAATCCGCATCCGTATCCATTAATTAGCGGGTAGTTAAAAAATCTGTTTATTTTAACCATGAATATCCACTAAGGTATCCGCTCCAAAGTCGTGGTGGATTTTATCCGCGGATATCCACGGGTGCGGATTTTTTTGCCATCCCTACATCCAAACATGTTTAAATTTGTAAAATCCACATTAACTGCAACCTCCGCCTATTAATCTTTGATTATTATCCTTCTTGTATTTTTTCGATAAAATTACATAACTTGTTCATAATCAAGACTCTTAAAAGAATAATTTTCAATTGAAATCAAAGAAAAATTAATTGATATACTTTGCAACATTGTATATGGTAAATAAGATTTTAACAATTTAATTTTAAAAACCTTCCTCAATGGATATTAGCAGCAGAGCTACTCATGGGTTAGGGTTGACCACGACCCACTCAACAAGAGTATAACATCTTTATCGATAAAATTATTTAAGATTATAATTGGAAATGTCCCTAAAAAAATTATAATTGGAAATGATAAAGCCACCTCAAATTATTATTTTTTTATTTTTAAAATGATATATTCCTTTTATGTTTTTTTTTTTTACAACCCTTTTATGTACGGTATAGTATAGACATAAATTTCATATCGGAAAAAAATACAGTATTTTTCATATTTTGAATTCTCTTTGCAGACGACAATAAATCATACGGATGACATGAGATCCAAGAACAAGAATTTTTATTTATTTCATTTTTTAATGGGATTTTTTTATGTAATAATGGGATTTTTATTAATTTCTTGAATAGAAGAGATCCAAGACATATTTGATGTTATGAGTTTGCAAGAGGTTCCATAAAATAATAAGTTATGCAAGAGGTGCATGTTAACTTTGTACATAATTCCTTCAAAAAAAAAACTTTGTACATAACGTTTTCAAGTCATTACGGGTCGGTCCTCAAATGTGAGTGAGTCTTTAGATTTGTATCCATGAATTGTAGCTATAGATATATAAGTGTCTAAATATATTAATATTTTTATAAGCTTTCTCTCTTGCTATTTGCGAGTCCCATATACACTAATTTTATAAAAATAAATCTATTTATTCAAATATTATATTATTTTCATTTTAATATTAAAAATAAAATAGTTGATACAGATGTTTATTTAGGACATACTTTTTTTTTGATCAACCTCGTTGCAGTAATTATAAAACGAGTGATCGTATACATTTGACTCATTTAAGCATTCAAGTGGAGAGCTTTGTTGTTGATACTCATGCAATATTTCATATTCGGTTCAATAAAAATGGAATTCATATATTTGATCAATTTTCAAATTATTGAAATTTTGTACACATAATTGGATTTTTTTTTTTTCTTTCTTTCTCTCTCAAGTGCATAAAATTGAATTTCAAGTTTGAGAAAATCTTGTCTGAAAAAAGTTACACCCCACCTTTATATCCACAACGAAGCTTCTTTTGCACATCAAAAACTTTACTAAAAGAATTGACAATAGGTCTCGATAATTCCGATTGATGATACTCATGGTAACATGTAGATCTAGGAACTACGTTTAACATTTTTATATTGTCTCATTGTTAATGATTGACTTAAAGTCAGTGGCGTATCTAGGACCCTGAATCAGGGGTGCAGAGATTTTAGTTTTATAAAATTTTGATTTTTTATTCTCATAAAAAAGTTTACACACTTTTGTCATCCTTTGTCTATAGAAATGATTTATTTATGCAAATGTTACCAATTAAACTTATTCTTTTTTTGGTACAAATTATCTCACTTATTTTAATATTTACAACTTAAAATTTGAATGAGTGATATTATCAATAATAGATACATATTGATCGCATGTATAGTTTCTAAAGATAGAGAGAAAAACAAGGCAAAAAAGAAAACATGGTAGAAGTGATGAGGAAAAAAATAAGACAAAAGCAAAAAAAATAATAATACTAATGACGTAGTGCAATATATATTACATTTGTATAAATACGACATAAATGTTAAGTTGGCCTGGCAGTAAAGCTTTGCAAAACCATGTTGAGTTCATGTGTTCGACACCCTGCTAGGTTACTTTTTCACTTAGATGCGGTGCGATTATATTAAGGTTGATTGTGTCTCCATTATGAGAGATAATTGACCTAATGATTGTTGCATTATTGAGTCGATGAACATAAATCGACATGCCATCATTTACATCATGATTGTTACTTGGTTGTCTATTTCAATCGTTATAGTTGTCACTCCACTTACCTCTTTGCTTTTTCACCTTATGCAGTCTTATCCAAATTCGCATGTAAGTGTGTCAAAACAAGCATTGTTATTAGGGACGTATTGAAGAGAAATGTCAATGGTGTTGCCTAGCTACTCTCCCACCCATTGTATCATAAACTCTTTGATATAATCAAAATTGAACCATACATTGAGATGAATCAAAAGAGTAACCTCACCAAAGGAGGTAATAGTTACATAACTCACTTATAAAGTTTTTAGATCGACACTGAAATTTAAACTGAGTTTTATAAAACATGTGTCAAATCCTTACCAATAGATAAACTTTTACTAAAAATTTGGTATTTTTATACATGAAGAATTAAATAATTGCAAGTTATTTTAATGAAACTAAAAAGAAAAAGAGAAATTATAACTAAACACACTTTTTAGACAAAAATATGACATTGTATACTACTGTTCATTTATCCACCTTTTTTTTCGTTTTATTTTTTCTTCTCTGCAACTCAGACTCTCCCTTCTTCCCTGAGAACCACCATCCCCTTCAGGCCACTGTCCACCGTCGACTCCATCCCTTTGTAACTCAGTCGACCACTGTCCACTGTCCACTCTTCTCTGCATATCTCTCTTTGTCCGCTAAAACTTTCGCGACCTCTCTCTCTCTAAACCGCAACCTCTCTATGCGATCTGATGGTGGGGATGACGGGGGCGTGGTGGTGACGGAAGATGTAACTCAAATTGCAACATAAGAAGGAGGAGATAGCTCAGATTGTAGCAACAAACTCGGAAGAAGATACGATGAATGTATAGAGGCGGTTGATGATGGTCGGTCGCTAGTAGTGACGGGAGGGAGAGAGATGATGGCGGTGGTGATTGAGGATGGAATGATGATGAGAAAGGATGAGGAAGAGATTGTGTAGGACCTGAGTTTTTAGAGAGAGGAGAGAGATTGAAGGGGAAAATTTACAAATATAGGTTTTTATGAGAGAGAATTACAAAAATACCCCTTGTGTTGTTTTTGTGTCAATATTTTTGTGTTCAGTTATCATTTCTCAAATAAAAATTATATTAACAGAGATTATTATGAGAAAAGAGACTAAGCACAATATTTCAATAACATTGAAAAAATTTCCTAAAAAAAATAGCATTGAAAATTTGTTCCAACAAAGAAGAGTCATGGTTAGATTACATGACAATCGCATGATTCCTTTTAAAGCACACACAATATATGAAACTAGGGATGGAAGGATTATAGCTAACACATCGTAATGTAATGGTCCATGGATGGATGAGTGGAGAAGCTTTAATATGCTCTTCATATACTCTTCAAGATTTGACACCTGTCCACTCTCTTCCTTCTCTCTCACTATACACTCCACTCTACACTCACCCAAAAAAGACTTTCCTTTTTATACCTTTCTCTCTTAAAAGCATTTTCTTATTTTGCCTATAAATAAATAAATCAATTTAATTTAAACAGCTCGACAATGTATTTTTTTACACATATTTTCAATCAAACTATCACCTAAAGATGTCTATTTTTCAAAAAATAATTCATAATCTTTTTTTTGTCTTAAATGAAGTGGTAATCCACTGAAATTAAACTCAATAGATCTGTCTCAGATTTGAATCCGAGTCGCAATGTTCGACCTTGCAATTTCGGCATTTGCCAATTGAACTAGAATTTCTAGACAAATATTTTTACATATATCTATATATCTTGATTGAATATACACGTAAAAAATAATAATTTCATATTATTTACTATTTAGTTAATTAAATACGATTTTGTTGGTCATCTTTCTCATCCATTTCTCCTTGCTTCCAATTCTAAACACCCACTTACCCATCAACACATCACTCAGGTATGCAAATCATATCATATATTAGAAAAATATACAATCAAAGAAAAGAACATAACTGAGCTGTTATCATTTAATGGGTCAAGGTTATTAAGTACGGAAAAAAACAAACACTTATGTCTTTTTTTTATTTTATTTTTTTATAAGGTTAATGTTAATGATGCTATGTTGCTTTTTCCCAATCCATGGGTTTCAGGTGTCAATGTGAGAAGCAACATGAGAGAGAGAGAGAGAGAGTAAAGATAGTTGGAAGTGAAGGAACCAACCAGACAGACCCTACACCGTTGACAAACAAAATTAGGTAGTGAGTAGTGACACTTTTTTTGTTTTGTTTTTGGGTTTTCTCACTTTTTTTCATTCATTCATTGATTGATTTTGTAGTAATAATTATGACTATAGAGACTAAAAGTCTGTGATGTGTTGCCTCAGATCCAGGCAACTCTATGTGAAAAAGGGTTGTTATCTTTTTTGGTTTTTCTTGTGATTATTAAGACTTTGCACTTTTTCTGGGTTTCTTTCTCATGACTTGTTTGTTCTTTCTTGTGTTTGTAGATAAGGGGTGTTGTTGTTTTCTTACCCTTTTTTAAATTTGTCTCTTTTTAATTGGTGGGGTTTTAATTTTCTTGAGTGGAACATGTTTTCATGCATATAAAGTTTGTATTTTTAAATGTTTTCAGGCTGTTTCCAATTATTGTCTCTATAGTTGATAAAGGTAGACAAAGGAAAGTTGTGAGAATAAGTTGGTTATGCTTGTGGCAAATAGCTATTTTTATGATTGATATTTATTGAAATAGAAGTTTGGATCGGTTATTGTTGAGCAAATCTGATTACTTCATTTCTGTTTCAGCAATGTTTTAGCTAATTCATGCTTTGTATTGCTTGAATTTTGCTTCTTTTGTCCTATAGGGTCTCCTTAGGAATGGAAAATGCTACCCTTCTTATTTTAAGATCCTTTTCAATCAGAAAAGCAGGTGATCAATTAGTTGAAACATGAAAGGTTTTGTGATACCTAAGGGGTGGGAGGTTATCTTTTTGTCTTGTCTAGATAGGGATTTCAATGGAGGTGTTGTTGTATGTGGTTACGGTGTCAATAAGAGTAGGTAACTTAGTCTGTGATAACTCAACCATAGCTACGTACATGGATGTATCCAGATTTAAGATGATGGCAGATGCAGGGTCATTGTCCAATTCTGTAGCCAAGGTTTCCAATGAAACGGTTGTAGGTTCGGACGATTGTCATAATAAGGGTGGCAATTTGGATGTTGAAATCGGTATTACAAAAGTCACTCAACCGGTATTGGAAAAGGAAGGAGAAAGTCCTTTGATGGATATGATAGCCCAAAATAAAAGTGTTTTAGTTGCTAGTGATGTAGGATTAGCCCCAGAAAGTGAGGATGATGATTCATTATCATTGGAAGGTGAACAATTTATTGATAGCTCATGTTCTCTATCAGTTGTCAGTGAAAACAGTAGTATAGGTGGAGAAGAGTTCATTGCTTCTGATAATACTTCAGAAGTTGGGACACCATGTTCGATAGACATAGAAAAGATCGTCAGTTCTGTCAATATTGTTGCTCAAACCGCTGATTTGGGGGAGTCAAATGTTGACATAGATGTTATGAATGAACCCCTTGCTGTGGCAGTGAATCTTGACCAAGAGATTGGAGTTGAATCAGACCTAAAGCCTTCTACAGTTGCTCATCAGCTGCCTCAGGAAGAGGGAACGAGTGTAGCAGTTGTCCGGAGTGTTTTTGAATTGGATTATACCCCGTTATGGGGATTCATATCACTATGTGGACGAAGACCAGAAATGGAAGACGCAGTTGCAACTGTTCCTCGGTTTTTAGAAATTCCCATTCAGATGTTAATTGGTGATCGAGTACCTGATGGAATAAACCGGTGTTTTAGGCCGCAAATGACCCATTTCTTTGGAGTCTATGATGGCCATGGTGGCTCTCAGGTAAACTTTAGTTATCACATGTCTGTTGATTTTAGCTTTGTCTGAATAAACTCTCACTTAGAGCTTAATTTTTCTTATTTAGGTTGCAAATTATTGTCGCGAACGCATCCATATTGCATTGACCGAGGAAATAGAACTTGTCAAGGAAAGTCTAGTCAATGGAGGTCTCAATGATGGTTGCCAAGATCAATGGAAAAAAGTTTTCACCAATTGTTTCTTAAAGGTTGATGCAGAAGTTGGAGGAACGACTAATAATGAAGTTGTTGCGCCAGAAACTGTTGGCTCCACTGCTGTTGTTGCTCTTATATCTTCATCCCATATTATAGTTGCAAACTGTGGTGATTCGAGAGCCGTTCTTTGTCGTGGCAAAGAACCAATGGCGTTATCAGTGGACCATAAAGTAAGTTACTTCTAGATATTTGTTTGAATCTTCTTTAAAAGAATTTATCTACTAATTGTTGTTGTTTGAATTTTTTATATATGCTAGCCGAACCGAGAAGATGAATATGCAAGAATTGAAGCAGCCGGAGGAAAAGTGATACAGTGGAATGGCCATCGTGTATTTGGTGTTCTTGCAATGTCAAGATCTATTGGTATGTACTTTGTAATGATAAATTTTACTTTATTTGGATTCTATAGAATTACAAACTCCAACATGAACACGTCGGCACTTCAAATGTGAAAATCTAGGATGCTGACACCGATACATGCTTATTTTTATAATTAAATTAAATATGAATGTTATTTATAAAATGTGTTTGCATCAAAATTGAGTAAAATGTTGTAATTATTTTTTTTGTCTTTAACCCCTCAATGTCCAAAAAGTGTTTAAGGTGTGTCGAAACAAAGAGAGAAAAAAGTTGGACCATTTTCTCTCTTCTCACTTTCTTCTTACAACCAAACCAAATCTTAGTTAGCATGATCACTGAATGTATCTTTTGTTATAGTTTGATCTTTGATTGTCTCTTTTATCTGTAAGTTTATTCCATAAAATTATAGGTGTAACGGGTTGGTTTGGTTTGGTATTGAGGAGAAAGTAAACCAGCACAAAATAATTGGTTTGGTTTTTATAATCATTCCTCACAAAATTCGGATTAAACCAAATCGATGAAGAAACATTGGTTTGGTTTGGATTAAAAATAAACAAAAAAAGTAACTTTTATTCAAACATTATAGATTTTTATACTATTAAAATAAGGACATGAACTACAATGAAAAAAAAATTATATAGAATTGTCAAAATTACATGAACAAAACACATTTTTAAGATAAAATTTAGGTTTAATTTCACTTTTTAGACACTCAACTCAGATACAGAGACATGTGTCGTACGGGTGTTGGACACCAAACATGTGGGACACAGAGACACGCCTAATCTCCTAGAGGTGTTTGTGCTTCATAAGTTGTATCTTTTTTTGGTATTCCTTTAGTCAGTTATTTAGAGGGTGTGAGATGAGACACTATAAATGATTCAATGGAGGGATTAGAGCGGTATCTTTGGTTCTAAAGAGGGATTTTGAGATTAGAGGTATCTTCTATAATATGATCCAGTTTATGTCAATTCAGTCCAGTTTATATCAATCATGTGTACTAATTTAAGGGATAGTTGTGTACTTTATTATGAAATGAATGCTGAGAGTATATTTTTCCTTTTAATTAATTGGATTTAGTGAATGTGAGGGGAATCACCCCCCCTGCAAATCACTTTTATGCTCCCATCTGAATCAGAGGGAATGTCTTTCCATTTACTGCTTGTTACTCAATCATCCTCAAATGGGAAAGCAAATATTTCCATTTTGATCCTAATTTTTTTAGAACTTCAAAGATAATCTATTTTCCCTTTGTAGGCATTCTTCTCGGTTTATTGAATATGTATCTTGTTGAACATAAATGAC